>OBLI01000809.1_pt1 | contig 32672 bp, 31 predicted proteins | sample 1519701 | NCBI WGS metagenome assembly OBLI01 (sample SAMEA3663005, study PRJEB22513) | pig gut metagenome | biome: pig gut; feature: pig-associated habitat; material: faeces | place: France | collected 2012 | reverse complement strand
GAGCAACGCATTCGTAATGCGTGGGTCACGAGTTCGAGTCTCGTTATCGGCTCCATATTGAAACAGGTTTCTATATGAGGATGTACCAGAATGCATTTTCATTAGAAGCCTTTTTCAATCAGCAAATTTATCCCCAGTCTAACATCGGTTAGTTGGAAATGCGGTAATAGCTCAGTTGGTAGAGCGTCGGCTTCCCAAGCCGAATGTCGCGGGTTCGAGTCCCGTTTACCGCTCTATACATGACAAACATGACAAACTTTTATCATCATGAAAATCTCTCACATTGAGCATCTGGGCATCGCAGTCCAGAGCATTGAAGAATCTCTTCCTTATTTTACTGATGTTCTTGGTCTTGAATGCTACGCTACCGAGGTTGTAGAAGACCAGAAGGTTAAGACCGCTTTCCTGAAGTGTGGCGAGGTGAAGCTTGAGCTTCTCGAGCCGACATCGCCAGAGAGCACTATCCAGAAGTGGATAGACAAGGGAAACAAAGGCGTACACCACGTTGCATTCTGCGTTGAGGATGGTGTGGCAAATGCTCTCAATTTCTGTGAGGAAAAGGGAATCCGGCTCATCGACAAGGCTCCACGCAAAGGCGCTGAGAACCTTAATATAGCTTTCCTCCACCCTAAATCAACATGTGGAATATTAACTGAGCTCTGCGAACACTAATCATACAGGCTGGACATGTCTCTGACAATGCCCAGCCTATAGCATAATAATACAAACCAGGGGAAATCATCCAATAGGGACTAACACAGCCCCTACCCCTACATAAATCATATAGTAAATGTCTAAGCAAATAGAAAAAATCAAGCAGCTTATCGAGAAGCGCGAGACAGCACGCCTTGGTGGTGGAGAGAAAGCTATCGACAAGCAGCACCAGCGCGGTAAATATACAGCACGCGAGCGTATTGACATGCTCCTCGATGCTGGTTCTTTCGAGGAGTATGACATGTTTAAGCTCCACCGTTGCACCAACTTCGGCATGGAGAAGAAGCAGTTCCTTGGCGATGGTGTCGTAACAGGTAGCGGCACAATTGACGGACGTCTTGTCTTTGTCTTCGCACAGGACTTCACAGTAAACGGCGGTTCACTCTCAGAGACAATGGCCCAGAAGATCTGTAAGGTCATGGACCTGGCTATGAAGATGGGAGCTCCGTGTATTGGTATAAACGACTCCGGTGGCGCACGTATTCAGGAAGGCATCAATGCCCTTGCTGGATATGCTGAGATTTTCCAGCGCAATATCGAGGCTTCAGGTGTCGTACCTCAGATTTCAGGAATATTCGGCCCATGCGCAGGTGGTGCAGTCTACTCTCCCGCCCTCACAGACTTCACACTCATGATGGAGAACACATCATACATGTTCCTCACAGGACCTGCAGTCGTTAAGAGTGTGACCGGAGAGAATGTTGACGCTGAGCACCTTGGTGGCGCAAGCGTACATGCCTCAAAATCAGGTGTGACACACTTTACTGCTAAGACAGAGGAAGAGGGTCTCGCCATGATAAAGAAGCTCCTCAGCTATCTCCCGAGCAACAACATGGAGGAGGCCCCACGTACAGAGTGTACAGACCCTGTCAACCGTATGGAAGACATTCTCAACGAGATAATCCCAGAGAATCCAAACGAGGCATACGATATGTACAAGGTTATCGCAGCTATAACTGACAACGGAGAATTCTTCGAGGTTCAGCCAAAGTATGCTAAGAATATCATCGTTGGTTTCGCAAGGTTCAACGGACAGTCAGTAGGCATCGTAGCCAACCAGCCTTCTGCATACGCTGGTGTGCTTGACTGCAATGCATCACGTAAGGGCGCGCGTTTCGTCCGCTTCTGTGACGCTTTCAATATTCCTATCGTCTCTCTCGTAGATGTTCCAGGATTCCTCCCAGGTACAGGTCAGGAATACAACGCTGTTATTCTCCATGGTGCAAAGCTTCTCTACGCTTACGGCGAGGCTACAGTACCTAAGATTACAGTCACTCTGCGCAAATCATATGGTGGATCACACATCGTGATGGGTTCTAAGCAGCTCAAGACAGACCTTAACTATGCATGGCCATCGGCTGAGATTGCCGTGATGGGTGCATCAGGTGCTGTAGCTGTCCTTCAGGCAAAGGCCATCAAGGCATGCAAGGAAGAAGGTGGAGATGTTGCCGCACTCATTGCTGAGAAAGAGAAAGAATACTCAGATCTCTTCGCAAATCCATATCAGGCTGCGAAGTATGGCTATATTGACGATGTCATAGAGCCACGCAACACACGCTTCCGTATATGCAAAGGTCTTGCTCTACTCGCCACAAAGCGCGACTCAAGACCAGCCAAGAAGCACGGATGCATGCCAACATAAACACAGGGATAATATAGAAGGACACCGTCCCGACAATAATAAGGCCTTAAGGGAGGGGACTATACCTTAACCATACATTCGCATATGTCCGAAACATAAGAATGTCAGGCCGATACATTATGAATAGTGAATAGCGACTGAGTACAGAGAAGAAGGATGAAGCATGATATATTATCATGAACATATACATCTGAGGGAGAGACCGCCATTATGACAATGACGCTGATTTCTCATTGTCAATATACTCAGTTGCTATTCATTATTTGTAATAATCCGACGCCAAGCCGAGAGCAATATCAACCGAGGCACGGAGGAAGAAGACGAAGTCAATACGCATGCTAAGAAAGGAAAGATAATGTCACAGGTAAATAACGAATTATACGCTGCCATATCCATGGCGCTCTACGAGCTTCAAGGTGCTATGATGCACGACGATGAACCGGGCATCATAACAATCAAGCCACGCCAGACAGCGTGGAAGACACCACAGCAAATAATCCTGTCAAGGTAAAAAGAAATATGAAAGAATTCAAATACACAATCAACGGTAACAAATACGAGGTTACTATAGGGAATATTGAAGGCAGAAACGTCGAACTGACAGTCAATGGAGAGCCCTACACTGTCCAGATTGAGCCAAACGAGGTAAAGAAAGAACGTGTGAAGGTCTCTGCTCCTAAACCAGCAGCTAAACCAGTCTCAGCTCCACAACAGGGAGCACCTGCTGCAAGCGGCAATGCTCTCAAAGCACCTCTGCCAGGCGTTATCAAGAATATCTGTGTGGCTGTTGGCGACACAGTTTCAGAAGGCCAGACTCTCGTTGTGTTAGAGGCAATGAAGATGGAGAATAACCTCGACGCTGAGAAAGCCGGCACAGTAACAGCTATTCATGTTGAGGTTGGACAGAATGTCATGGAGAACACTCCACTTGTCACTATAGGATAATCAATACTGACAAATAATTCGAGAAATCATAAAAAAGGAAAGTGGTTCAGGTCATACAAAGTATTATCTTGAACCACTCTTTTTTTTCAATCCTCTTACCCGGAATAACCACTCCAATATTAACTGCTACAATATACGCTAGATTATGACATGGGAGTCCTACCCCACCCCATTACTGCGTTTATTCATTCACGTATATGCGTGTAAGCATAATCTGAGGGCTGGATATTGAGGCTGATGACGGAAAGGCAGTACGCTACCCGTGTATGGGTTTACTAAACTCGATTATAATATGCTGCAATTAAGAGATATCAAACTGATAGAGAGCATTTCCTCACTTGACAATATTCCTGAGGGGAAAACTCTGATAAACACCATAAACGCCTACAGCTATACTGTAACGAGAAAAGACAGAATATTCGCAGAGGCTCTGACAGAAGGTGATTATCTCATCCCTGACGGCTCAAGCATAGTAAAGGCTTGCAGATATATTAACGCCAAATCGAGACCACTTGAGAGAGTGGCAGGATGGGATCTCTTCATGCATGAGATGAGGAGAGTCAATAAGATGTCGACACCTGATTGCCACAAGAAGGTCATGTTCATGGGCAGCTCAGAACGTGTCCTGGAGCTGATAAGGGCGAAGGCAGCTGACGAATATCCTCATCTTGACATTATCACCTATTCTCCTCCTTTCAAGGCCGTATTCTCAACGGAGGAAAACGATGCTATTATAGAGGCGATAAATAATGCTAAGCCAGACCTGCTCTGGATTGGCATGACAGCTCCGAAACAAGAGAAATGGGCTTATGCAAATTGGCAGAGGCTCGACATATCTTGTCATGTGGGTACTATTGGAGCCGTCTTCGATTTCTATGCAGGCACAGCGCGAAGAGCTCCCTTATGGTGGCAGGAACACTCGATAGAGTGGTTATACAGACTTATATCTGAGCCGAGGAGAATGTGGAGAAGGTATATCATTGGCAACACAAAATTCTTATGGTATATGATTCAGGAAAAATCAGGGAACAGTTCTTGTCCTTGATAGTCAGCGGGATGTATGGAGTCCCGGCTGATAAGAACTTGTTGGCAGATTGTGACTGGCAAGAGATAATCAAAACTGCCAGAGAACAGGCCGTTACAGGATTATTGGTTGATGGCATGGAGACTCTGCCGGAGGGAATGCTGCCAGAGAAGACAATCAGGCAACAGCTCGTAAGCTCTGTACTAATGATTGAGAAGGCTAACAGGAATACGACCAAGACACTGTGCGCTTTCTCAAAGTTGCTCAATCAGGAGGGCTTCAGACACTTTATTGTTAAAGGACAGGTCATCGCTGCTGAGTATGTAAACCCGCTCCACAGGGAGCCTGGAGATATAGATATTTGGATTCCGGATGCAGAAGAGGCGGAGAAAGCATTCAGATGGGCAGGGAACAATTTCAGATGCAGATGGATGCCGGGAGAGAAAGAGACTTCTTTCACATGGAATGGAGCGCTCATAGAACTGCACAGGCGCATGGCGGACATGCAATACAGGCCATACCAGAAAATGCTACAAGATATTTTATCCCATGGGGCATCAAATCCAAGAACTGTTAGTCTGTACGGAATGGACATACTGACTCTTCCAGATGAAATCATGCTTGTTTACCTTCTTGTACATGCTGAGTATCATATTCTTAACGAAGGGCTCGGACTGAGGCAGTTATGTGATATCGCCATTTTCATAAAGAAGCATTTCACAGCCGATGACAGCATCCAGGATAAACTTGACAGATGTGGCATATCACAGATATCTGCCGCTATAGGCCATATACTCCATAAAGACCTGGGACTGGACAAGGATTTCATACCCTTCAGGATATCAAGCAAGGGGGCAGAGATTATACGTGAGGACATATGGGCTGGAGGAAACTTCGGGAAAAAGAGATATGGTCATGTCAGCAACTATAACTTCATCCACCGTAAGCTGACGATGCTCCCCGTACATTGTAGACAATATCTGCGCTATAGAGAATTGCTGCCCAATGAGACATGGGCAAACCTCATATCAAAATTTGGACGCGCAGCAAAGGGGATAAAATAAGGAGATAATAAATAACTTCAATAACAACACATATTTTTTTCTATTATGGTAAAGCACATAATATTATGGACTCTCAACCCTGAACTGTCAGACGTTGAGAAAGAGAGTGTAAAGCAAGGCATTAAGGATGGTCTTGAAGGCCTTCTCGGGAAAGTGCCCGGACTGATAGATATCAAAGTCAACATAAACGGAAGGCTCTCAAGCTCAAACTGTGACGTAATGCTCGACAGCACATTGGAAAGTGAGGAGGCATTAAAGGGTTACGCCGTACATCCAGACCATGTAAACGTCGCCAATACCAGAGTCCGTCCATTCACAGTCCAGAGGGTATGCCTCGATTTTGAGGTATAGACGCTCTCTGTTACTGCATTCTGCTAACTAATGATGGAATGGATGCCGTTAAGTCTGTATTGTTGATTATTACTGTCCGGTAAAACTTAGGATGAGTAACGGTAGATTTATTGGACAGCCTATGTGGCAATAGATGGTACAGCTGTAGCCTGGAAGGGATGTACGAACGCTTCGCTTGGTACAGCCTTACAGGCTTCATTTGCCAGAAGGGTGCTGAATAAATGCACAAGACCACTATGTCATGGTCTTGTGACCGTTTACCGGACAGTAATAATTACTTTCTATCTCCCATTATTCGTAGAAGATGCAAGAAGAGGTTGATGAAGTCAAGATATAGTGCGAGGCTACCTTGCAGCGCAATCTTCTGTGTGCTATCACTATCTCCATACTGGGAGACAGCGATGAGAGTCTCCTTTATCTTCTGGGTATGGTAGGCTGTAAGGCCGACAAAGATAAAGATAATGACATAGTTCAGAATTATTGATAGACCGCTGCTCGCTATAAAAATATTGACAAGAGTGGCTACGATGGCTCCTATAAGAAGCATAGTAAGGAAACGGCCTACAGCAGAGAGGTCTTTCTTAATGACGAACCCTATGATAGACATAACACCAAAGGTGGCTGAGGTGGCGAAGAATGTTGTAGCTATGCTTTCTTGGGTATAGATAGCGAAAAGCACAGACATGACAAGGCCATTGAGGATGGCATAAAGGGCAAAACATAATCCCGCTGTCAGGAATGACATGTTCATGATGCTCCGTGAGAGATAGATGACAAGGGCAAACTCACCTATAATAATGCCATAGAAATATAAGTTGTTGCTGAGTAGCGCACTCATGAATTCGCTGTTCTTGGCAGCTGTCATGGCCGTCAAGGCTGTCATAAGGAGTCCGGCGAACATCCACAGATAAACCTTTCGCATTAGGCTGGCGAATACAATATTGAATGAACTGGTTTGCTCAATATCGTATCTGTAATTCCTTGAATAATTATTCATAATTCCTTGATATTTATGTTTTTATACTTATGTGTCTAATAGAAACTTTATATTGGGTATAATGTGTTATTGATGGAAATTTGTCACGATAACAGAAGGTATATCATATAAGACTGACTGGTCTATTCGCTCCTAATAACAAGTCGGTAAAGGTTACAGCCGACAAAATTCCCGAACACTATGGAGACATAGAACATAAGGATGTCACATGCATTCTCTGAGAGAAATGAGAGGGGGACTGTAAGATAATAGAAGGCATCAGCAACACAATGTGGGAAACCACACATGATGAACAATGGCACACCGAAGAGTAATGGCAGATTTCGTCCTTGGCGGGCGAATGTAACAGCAGTAGTCATGATAAAGCCACAGCCAATGGCAAGAAAGAATCCACTAATCGGACCACATGACAGACGTGACCTGAGTATTTCTGTGGCAGTCTCCTGGAGTGGCATCGGACTGAAACGGGCAATTACTGAGACCGCTAAACATCCTATGATATTGAAAAACAGTATAAGAAGGAGATGTAATGTCTCATTGCGACGTATGAAACCAGCCGTACCAGTGAATAACTTCAGGCCATAATGAACAACGGTTAGAAGACCGAAAGAGAAAAGGACTGCACCAATGATGCTTTTCTCTGCAAGATAGCCGAAACCAGCTATCCCTATACATACTCCGGAGAGAAAGGATGAACGTACAATATCTATCATGTCTCTATTATCAGTTCTGATATTCAGTAAATATTTAGTATTTTGTTTTTGTGGGATTCACTTTATTTCTTTGAAAATTTCCACAATAATAATATCTACCCCACAATGCAATTTCTCACTTGCAGACTATCGTTCAGCGTTGGAGCCTTCCGGTAGGCCACAATAATGTGGGGGAGCGAGGTGATTAAAATATAAGCCTATGTCTTAGCGCCACCATAGCTCAGTGCTGCACCAATAGCTGTAGCGAACTCGGAATGCGGGGGTATATGGAAGCTGACATCGTATATCTGTTCCATAAGTCTGAATATCTTTGTGGATTGGGGCAACAATGTCAGATTCCCTATCATTACGAAATCCCGTATTCCTGTTCCCTTTGCTGCAAGTATGGCAGCCGAGCCGATAGTCTGTATGACTGTATATATCAGTCCGAGAGCTATATCCTCATGCGAAGCTGTCTGTTTGGCATTGCCGAACAATGATGCTGTGGCGTAGGCTGGCAGCCCGGGTATCTCTTCAGAGCATATATCACCTATCTGCAAGTCAATCTTGGAGATATCTCCACGCTCTGCCAGTTGTGATATATGACATATATCGTCAGTGGATAACAAAAGGCGTGAGAGACCAGCAAGTGTTCCACCCCCAATGCCCAGTCCGCCGAGATGTGTGACATTCCCATGGTTGTATTCGACAAGTGTTGTACCTGTTCCCATCGAGACGACAATCATCTGTCCGATATTGCTCTCATAGCTGGCTCCTAAAGCATCTGCGACAAACTCATCGCATCGGGATGTATGCAGATTATAAACATCTCCTTTGATATAGGCAGAGCCTACTCCTGTGAGCATGACATGTCTCACATCGGAGAGATTCAGGCCGTTGTCATTCAGATATTTACCGAATGCTCCATACAATGAGGTCACTGGGTCCGTGGCCTTTATTCTTATTGGAGACACGATCTTCCCGTCTTTTATTCCGACAATCTTTGTCGTGCTTATACCGACATCAATTCCTATAACCATTATTCTGCTGCTGATTGGATAACCTTGCGGCTTTCGGTCATTAAGTATTCAATATTCTCATGTCCTTCGCCACAATGGTAAATTGGTTTGTGTATAGTAATAGAGAGCCTGTGCCAATTAGCGAAGTGGAAATCACGCTTGCGGGACATCACCTCGTATGTTCCGTCAATAGTGACAGGTATTATAGGCAGCTGTAGCTTATCGGCTATCATAAATGCTCCTCGTCTGAATTTCCCTAGTTTGCCGTCCCATGACCGTCGTCCCTCAGGGAATACCATCAGCGATACGCCATCTGTGATAGTCGCCAATGCGTGCTCGTATGTCTCCTGCACTTTATGTGGGGTAGATGTATCAACGGGTATGAATCCTGCGGCATGGCATGCCCTGCCGAGGAATGGAATTCTCATAAGCGATGCCTTCATCATCCATCTCATGGTCATATCAAGATATCCTATTAGGAGAAAGATATCATAGCAACTCTCGTGGTTGGCTACAATAATGCAACTCTCTCCCTTAATCAGATTCTCCCTCCCCTTGATAGTGACCGGCAGTAGTGACCAGCAGATAATTATCCTTCCCCAGACATGCGACATCACGTTGACAAAGGGTATGCGCCATCTGCGTGGTCCTATGGTGCAGATGATAGTGATAGAACTACAGATAATAGCTGTGGACAAGATAAGGACTGGGAGCAGGACCAATACTTGGTATAATCTATATATGAATTTTATCATAAAAAATATTATTCGATATGTAGATGTTCATATTGGGTTAATAATGATAGGTGTGGATATTTATTCGTTATCATAGTGATTGGATTCGAATAGAAATCCGACACTATCATCTATCAAAGAGGATTTCCTCTCCTATGGAATTCATATCGAAGACTCCGTCGTTGAGTATATGATGACCGTTACAGAATGTGTGGATTACAGACCATCCCATTTTCATTCCCTCCAAGGGACTCCATCCGCACTTGCTTTGTATGACAGAAGGGGTAACAGTCCACATTCTATTATTACTCACGATAGCAATATCAGCCTTATATCCAACGCGTATGAAACCTCTGTCTTTTATGGAGAAGAGACGTGCGGGATTATGGGACATAAGCTCTACTATGCGCTCTACGGTCAGGATTCCTTCGTCAGCGAGAGAGAGCATGACAGGAAGTGAGAACTGGACCATAGGCATTCCAGAGACGGCTGTCCTCGCGCCTCCATTTTTCTCCTCTATTGTGTGTGGCGCATGGTCTGTTCCTATGGTTGTGATTCTTCCATCACGAAGAGCTTCCCGCAAAGAATCGCGATCTGCCACAGATTTTATCGCAGGATTGCACTTGATTTTTGTTCCGAGGGATGGATAATCATCCTGTGAGAAGAGGATATGGGCTACAGTGGCTTCAAGGGTTATGCCTGGAAGATCTGAAAGCTCGAGCTCCTTCTCTGTTGAGACGTGAGCGATATGAAGCCTGACGCCATTCTCTGTTGCAAGCCTTGCAGCATGTGACGCTGATTTCCAGCATGCTTCAGCTGAGCGTATATCAGGATGGCAGCAGACGGGTGGGTCTTGGCCATACTTTTTCATTGCTGCTTCCATATTTTCCTTTATTATGCCATTGTCCTCACAATGTGCCATAATCGGTAATCCATATTTAGCAGCCGTAATAAATGTATCCTTCAGTCCTTTCTCCCCATCTACGAGGAGGTTGCCTGTTGATGAGCCCATGAAAAGCTTTATTCCCGGTATGCGCCTCTTGTCTATGTTTTCAAGCTCATTTGAGTTTGTATTTGTCGCTCCGAGGAAGAAGCTATAATTCACATGTGACTTCTTTCTTGCCAAATCTCGCTTTTCCTCAAGTCTGCCTGCCGTTGTTGTTGGTGGGTTAGTATTAGGCATGTCGAAGTATGTTGTCACTCCTCCATAGGCAGCCGCCCTACTCTCGCTTTCCATATCAGCCTTGTGGGTCATGCCTGGCTCTCGGAAATGGACATGTGTGTCTATCACTCCTGGTAATACAAGACACCCCGTGGCATCCACGACTTTATCGTGTGTGCCACGGGGCTTTGTACCACAAGGGATTATTTCTGCTATGATTCCATTCTCTATTACCAAATCGGCAGTGACAGACTTGCCATCGTTGACGATTGTTCCGTTACATATTATGGTTTTCATAGATAAAAAAGTCTTATTTCAGTACATACTGAATTCTCTCTATATATATGTAATGTCTTTTCTTGTCGGCTGTGTGTGATTGAATATCTAATAATATAGAACTACTCCACTTCTCTGCACTGATAGTAGTGCGAAAAGTTGAGGAACCGGCCGCTTCCTTCTTTCCATGTCTTACTGGGCAGGCTTTGCCATCTCAGCAGGTGTTGGCGGTGCTACGTTTGTTGTTGTCTGTAAGGGCTGTTGTGGTGTGACAGGAGGCGTTTCCATTCCGTTCCCGATATTCTGGTTGCGCTCTGCAGCTGTCATATACTCCTTAACATACTTATTGTTCTTGAACGTGTCCGTCGCCTTGCTCATGATATCCTCTATCCATGGTGTCAGCTCTGGATACTGATAGCCAGAGGTAACCATCATGAAGACTCCGGGACCGAGGACATTGTCAAAATTGTCACAGATGAATCCGGTTATCAGCTTGTCCTCCTCAGCGGCTATACGCTCAGCATCAGCTGTCAGCTTACGGTAGACATCATTCATATCCTCACCGTTCATGATAGCCTGATTCTCACGGTGAGACAAATCGCTGTACTGACTCTGCAGTGTATTATATTTCTCGATGAAGTCAAATAGCTTCTCATTCAACTCTGTACCTGAGCATACCTGCTTCGTGTTGTTCAGCTGTATGCTTATATCGCCCTCCTCTATGACGAGAGGCATCACGCTCTCATCGTCCATGAAGAGCGTCGCCATACTTGTCGAATCGGTAGAGCCTGAGAATTTGAACTGCCCGTGAACAACTTCACAAGAGTCTATGTTCCTCAATTCTCCGTCACGCAAAGCCTTCAGGTAAAGCATACGTCCGTCAAGGGTTGATATATTTGACGAACCCGTTATGTTGAATGACTTGGTGCATGACGTGCAGGCAAGCAATGCGATGAAAGCATATAGTAATTTCTCCATCTGTCTTTTTGGTGTGTGAATGATAATTCTTCTTTGCCTTGTGTGGAGGGGTGTTCAAAACATATGCAAAGTTAGCATGTAATATCTTCAATGAGAAATAAATTCATGCTATTTAATTGATATGACGTTGGTTTTATAAGTTTTTAAGATTCTTTCTCTATCTCGGACGCTATGCGGTGGGTAGTATACATCTGCAGGATAGCTCCTATGAGCACGAGCACAACCCAGTTGTTATGTACTATGCGTACATAGAGAAAATAGCTCTTCATGTCGCTGACTACAATGGGTTTCAACATTCCTGTATACTGTTCCACAATGAGTAGCGCCGCTACGAAGAAGCATATCCCTGAGAGTGTCTGTATTGCGGTTAGTCGCCTCAGTGTCAGATTATCCCCCTTATAGCCTTGTCTTTTCTGTATGATGACATAAGTTGTTGTCCCTATGAGGAAAACCCATGGCATAACCTTTACGGCATATACTGTCCACGTTGAAATTGGCAATAATGCCGAGGCCATGATTGCTCCAGAGGAGATAACCATCATCACTCCCCCTATAAGCATCAGTATGTTCTGCTTTCTATTCTGCTGGCTCATTACGCTTCTGTCCTTGTGGCATCTCGTCAGTCACGCTACGGGGATCTGTGCTGAGCACATAAATATCCTCGTCGTCGGCTTTCATAAAATACCGTTCTCTTGCTATTCGTTCTATGTTCTTCGGGTTACGTTCGAGAGCGTGTAGCTGTCTCGCGTCGTTCTTGTATATCTTGTTGTATATCTCTATCTCGTTCTTGAGATCCATGATCTCATATTGCAGGACTATGCGGCGGTATATGCTGTTGGCGTCAGCGAAGCCTACCACAACAAACCCCACGACAGTCGTCAGCAGGTATTTATGTCTTGAGAGGAATTCAAGTATCGGGGACATTTTTTCCATTATTCAGAAAAGGCAGGATAGCCTGGTTCAGATGTTTCTATTAGGTTTCACTATGCAAAAGTATACATTTTTTTTGAGCATCACCACTATGTCGTCCATTTATTAAGATTTCTTTATAACGGGTATGGATGCATATCACCTTTTTTAAGTTATTTTTCATTTATGCCTGCATTGCGTGGCTGATAGATGTAATTCGGCCTTTTGTATGTGAACATTTTGAAGGTAACTATAAGGCAGGCATTTTTTTGTGTAGTCCTTATATGCATGTCCTGTGAGTTGCAGGATGGGAAGGCTTTGACAAATTTGGGGCTGATAAAGATGGGCATAAATCAAAAAGAATGATGAGAACAAGCCGCCATATAATTGAGCGACATGTCCTCATCATAAGTAATCCCGCCAGAACAGCAAACATGATAACCTGGTGTATGTGTACATGTGTATCATGAAGAGCGTCCTACCCAACCTCTCCAATATTGGAGACATGCCCCTGGAGAGCCCTATTATTGTGCGGGGTGATGGGTTATCTTATTCTGTCGACAGACCGTATAAGCTCATCGTCGTACCTTATCCTGCGCTTTGCCAGGAATACACATACCATGGCGAGGGACGGAATGATGGCATTGAGAGAATAGCTCACCTGCATATCACCGGCAGCGAAGATGTGTAAAAGAGAGAAATAGGAGACGTACCACAGAAAAAGGATGAGCATAACGGAGCTGCATAACTGGAGCTGCTTCTTGCGGTCGGCAAACTTGAAGATGCAATAGACATCAGCAAGGAAGGCTAGCGAGAGGAGCGACGGGAAGAGCAGGACGAGAACTGACAATCGGCATGCGCCTCCTGTTATGACACCATTATATATTATGAGGCTCTGGTCTATATCATCCGGAATAAGTCGGGCGATAGGTAGGAATGCCGTGATTACTATCAAGACGGCTGCAAGTATGAGCCAAAGGGTTTGTACGCGTTGTATCATAAGAGAGAGAATAAGGAGAGTTATTTGGGGGTGTGGAAAGTTTAGTGAGAGGGAGAAGTGAGGGGGGGAAGGTGTGTGCCTCTCCCTTACCCTGCCAGGTGACAAAGAAGCTATATAGCCCCTACTGAAATGACAGAAAGGGGCTATATGTATACGATTAATAAGATTACGAAATACAGCTGGTGCGAAAGACGCACCCGTCTATGAGACAACAATCTTTTTGCGTCGATAAACGGACTGGAATCAGAATCTCTCGTCCTCGTCGTTCTTTTTTTCCTGCATAGGGTCACGCCAATAAATCTGCCCCTGCTCAAACTCCTCTGCAGCGAGGAGTGTCGGCTTGGGTAGCTTCTCATAGTAGCGTGATATCTCTATCTGCTCTCTGTTCTCAAAGACCTCCTCGATAGAGTCATTGTAAGATGAGAACTCAGCGAGCTTCTTCTGGAGGTCCTGCTTTATCTCAGAGGCTATCTGGTTTGACCGTTTGGCCATGATGACTACACTCTCATAGATATTGCCTGTCTCATCGCTGAGTTCGACAACATTACGTGTCACAGTGTTTGTCGGGGCTTTTGATTTCTTGTAATCCATATATACTTTTATAGAACTGTTATGAATGTTTTTTCTGTTTATATTGGGCGCGCTATATCCTCGTAATCAGGGTATGTTTTCTGACGCACTACCGGGTGATATACTGAAGGCTTAGCTAGGGAAAATTACTCGCCTGTGTATTTCTTGCAGACAGAGATGTATTTCTCGGCATTGTCTCTCTCCTTAGAGTCGGGATACTCATTGATAAATCCATAGCACTCATCCTCGGCATTCTGAAAACGCTCCTGTCTCTTTGCCTCTACGCTATTTTGAGCGAGGTAGAACTTGCTTTTCATTATAAGCACAGCAAACTCCTCTCGCAGGGACATATAGGGATAGTCCTTCAATGCGTTCTCTGCTGTTATTATACACGCCTCATAATTGGAACCTCCTGCCAGACAGTTGCCGAAATATGTCCCGAGGTTATAATACAGTCGAGCGTTATAGTATTCTTTCATGACGAGTTTGTCCTGTAGGGAGAGCATACGCTCTTGTGCCTTCTTCTTCAGCTCTGTACGTGGGAAGATATCAAGGAAATCCTGGTATGCCTTAATGGCTGCCATGGTCGGAGACTGGTCGAGCCTGGGCTCTGGCGAGCTCTCATTGAGACTCTCGGCTGCATAGAAGTATGCCTTCTCTGTGTATGTGCCCTTGGGGTAAGATGTATAGCATCTCTTGAAAGCGTCACTTGCAGATTCATAGTCCTTATTCTTGTATAGCGACATGGCATACAGATATAGAGACTCCTCGGCGTGCTCGGTCCCCTTCAACACCATTATCAAGTCGCCGAGAAGGGATGTCGCCTGCATATACTTTCCGGCTACGAAACATTGTTTCGCATATTCATACTTATATTGATAGTCTTGTGACTTGTATACAGCATTAAACTCATGTGCACAACCGCTCATGAGAAAGATTATGGTTACAGCCGCAATCACGAGTCTTTTCATAAAGAAAGATAATAATATGTTTGTCTACCCCACGTACCATCATGGTACAAAACGATAGGTCTGAGATATTTTATACCATATCGTATATTTCCTATGCGACATCTTGTAAAATAGGATACATCCCAATAATGACAGATAGGCGTATCAAGCTATTCCATGGCGAAGAAATCGACGGAAAAGAGGTGCGAGTATATATTGAAATATGTAAATCAGCGGCAAAGTTAGTCATTTTTCTTCTTATTTCAAAGTACAAGGATATGATTTTTAAGAATAAATGTATAAATTATAACAATAATTTCAAGAAAAATGACTAATTTTGCCATTGGCTTATATCAATTCATCCTTTTTCATAAAATTGGCACATGAGCATCAATAGCAAAGAGAATCAAGCGGCGGGACCAAAAACCTCCGGCAATCGGGTTGACAGCATATTCAACCTGACATCACGTTTCACTCCCACAGGCGACCAGCCAGAGGCCATCAACCAGCTTTCAGAGGGTATTGAGCGTGGCGACGCCGCACAGGTCCTGCTCGGAGTCACGGGTTCAGGCAAGACATTCACCATGGCCAATGTCATCGCGCGCTGCAACCGCCCAACGCTGATCCTCTCACATAACAAGACGCTTGCGGCACAGCTTTATGAGGAGATGCGCGGATTCTTCCCTGATAACGCCGTTGAGTATTACGTGTCGTACTATGACTACTACCAGCCTGAAGCTTACATACCGCGCTCGGATACTTATATCGAGAAAGACCTTGCGATAAACGAGAATATCGACCGCCTGCGTCTCTCAGCAGTCTCGTCCCTGCTCTCCGGCCGTCGCGATGTCATTGTTGTCGCCTCTGTGTCGTGCATATACGGTATGGGCGGGCCAGCAGCTATGAAAGGCTCTGTCATAAACCTCAGTCGGGGCATGCTCGTTGAACGCAACGCTCTTCTGCGCCGTCTTGTTGACGCTCTCTACACGAGGAACGACATCGCGCTGGAGCGAGGCACATTCAGGGTGAAGGGCGACACCATAGATATCGCCATGGCATACAGCGAGCGTATTCTCCGTGTGACGCTTTGGGATGACGAGATTGACAGCATAGAGGAACTTGATGGCGAGACGATGCAACGAGTGGCGTCATTCAGCGAATATACAGTCTATCCAGCAAACATTTTCGTTACATCCAAGGAGCAGGCAGACCGAGCCATAAGGATGATACAGGACGACCTAACTGAGCGCATTGCCTACTACGAGAACATGGGTGACACACTCAGGGCACAACGTATAAAGGAGCGTGTGGAGTATGATATGGAGATGATAAAGGAACTGGGCCACTGCTCTGGGATAGAGAACTATTCACGCTATTTTGATGGTCGCCAGCCCGGCGAGCGGCCTTACTGTCTATTCGATTTCTTCCCAGAAGATGTCATTGTCTTCATTGACGAGAGCCATGCCTCCATACCACAGCTCCATGCGATGTCAGGCAACGACCGCTCACGCAAGGAGAACCTTGTGGAGTACGGATTCCGCCTCCCTGCAGCTTTTGATAACCGTCCGCTGAGATTCGACGAGTTTGAGAGTCTCGTTCATCAGGTCATATACGTCTCTGCCACACCTGCCGAGTATGAGTTGCAGAGAGCAGAGGGAGTCGTCGTCGAGCAGATTATCCGTCCGACAGGACTCCTTGACCCCCCTATCGAGGTACGCCCGACACACAATCAGATTGACAACCTTATGGAGGAGATAGTATCACGACAGGAGCGTGACGAGCGTACACTTGTCATCACCCTTACAAAACGCATGGCAGAGGAGATGACAACATATCTGCTCTCTCACGATATCCCGACAGCATACATACACTCAGATGTTGATACACTCGACCGCATAAAAATCATCACTGACCTGCGAGCTGGAGAGTACGATGTCCTCGTAGGTGTCAATCTCCTACGAGAGGGGCTCGATATCCCTGAGGTCTCACTTGTGGCTATTCTCGACGCAGACAAAGAGGGTTTCCTGCGCAATGCACGCGGCATGACACAGATGGCGGGACGTGCGGCACGTAATGTGAACGGTTTGGTAATAATGTATGCTGACAGAGTGACACAGTCAATGCAAGTTACTATAGAGGAGACATCACGCCGCCGTACCAAGCAGATTGCCTACAACATGGCCCATGGTATCACACCTGAGCAGATACGGAAGGAGATAACAGGAGGCCGCCTTGCGGATATGCGTCGCCAGAGCTTTGATGCCGTGAAGCTCACAGCTCCCACTTCGTTGTCGGGCTCTACTCAAGAACGAAAACAAGAAAAGGCTGTTCCATATATTGAACCTGATGAACGTCGATACCTCTTTCCAGAATCCGAGCCATCCATGGCTGCTGACCCCATCATGCGCTCCATGTCGCCAGACGAGATAAGACGAACTATAGGACGGACACGTGAGCTGATGCGTGAAGCGGCCACACGCCTCGATTTCATCCAAGCAGCTCAATATCGAGATGAAATGCTGCGTTTAGAGTCCATGCTTCCTCCAGAGGAATGATTTCGATAAGCAAAAACACCAAAGAGAGCAAACTCGCCATGGCTTTGCGAGAAACGAATGATGAAATCCAACCAATTTCACGCATTCACAAATTTGTCATCAGTAAATTAATCCATAGATAGAAGTAGCGCGACAGTTAAGCTCCTCACTCCTCGCTCGGGATAGTCTGATTGACTCAGTCTCTTCTCTCGCTCGGGTGTCAGTTCTTAACGGTCGCGCTTCCTTTGGTGTTTGTTTTTCAAATGCTTATCCCATAGTGCCATCTGGAGCATAGTCACGAGATAGTATCCCATTGGTTTGCTGGATAGCATCGGGGATGGATGGGGATATTTCCATGGGCAATATTAGCCGAGCAGTTTATCCATCTGCTGCTGTAGCTCATGAGCTTTCTCGGCTGCCTTCGAGGCGTAGTTTTCGTCTTTTCCTGCGTAGATGATACCACGGCTACTATTCACGAGTAGACCACAATCAGATATCATTCCATAGCGGCAGACCTCCTCGAGCGATCCTCCTTGAGCTCCCACTCCAGGGACAAGCAGGAATGCTTCTGGTGCAACACGCCGTATATCGGCAAACATGCTGCCACGTGTCGCCCCGACAACATACATCATATTGTCCTTGTCGCCCCATCGTTGTGAACGCTTTATAATATGTTCGAAAAGGCGTGTGCCGTCTTTATCCTCTATCAACTGAAAATCGAGACTTCCCTTGTTGCTGGTAAGGGCTAGGAGAATAACCCAACGACCGTCATAGCCGTCAAGGAAAGGTGTCACAGAATCCTCGCCCATATATGGTGCCACAGTGAGAGCATCGACATTATACTCCCCGAAAAATGTCTGCGCATACATCTTAGATGTATTTCCGATATCTCCGCGCTTTGCGTCGGCAATGATAAACTGGTCGGGATAATTTTCCCGAATATACCTTACAGTTTCCTCAAACGCTTTCATGCCTTTAAGTCCATAGGCCTCGTAGAAAGCAAGGTTTGGCTTGTATGCGACACAATAGGGTGCGGTAGCGTCTATTATGGCCTTATTAAACTCGAAAATGGGGTCTGGAAGTTGAAGTAGATGCTGTGGAATTTTCGTCAAATCGACATCGAGACCAACACAGAGAAAACTCCGCTTCTCCATTATGTGGCTTACTAATTCTTTTCTGTCCATACTGGAAAACTTTTATTAATTTAAGAAAAGGGTCTAAACAGTGCGATTTCTCGCCATGGCAAAGTTCTAGTAAACTCGACTTTGCTCATCTGGCTTAACGAAATCGCTGTATTTAGGGTGAAGAAAATGATGTGGTGGATGCAGCCTAAAGACTATCTGTTAAGACGATGGTGCTAAAGCTCTGCCTCTTTCATGCGCTCTACATTCTCTGCGACTGTCAACGCATCTATCATCGGCTGTATATTCCCACCAAGAAATCCTGCGAGATCATGTGTTGTAAAGCCAATTCTATGGTCAGTCACACGACCTTGTGGGAAATTGTATGTACGTATCTTAGCCGAGCGGTCACCGGTAGAGACGAGGCTCTTACGTCTTGATGCAATATCATCAATGTATTTCTGATGCTCACGGTCGTAGATATATGTTCTCAATCGTGACAAGGCACGTTCCTTATTCTTGGGCTGGTCACGTGTCTCAGTACACTCAATGAGAATCTCCTCTACCTCTCCAGTATTAGGATTTTTCCACATATAACGTGCGCGGACACCAGACTCTACCTTGTTGACATTCTGGCCGCCTGCACCTGATGAGCGGAAAGTATCCCACTTGATCTCTCCCTCATTAATCTGGACATCAAAGGCTTCCGCCTCAGGAAGCACAGCGACTGTGGCCGCAGAGGTCTGCATGCGGCCGTTTGACTCAGTGACAGGGACACGCTGGACACGATGTACACCTGACTCATATTTCAAAACGCCATAAACATCTGCTCCGCTGACAGCGAAGTCTATCTCCTTATAGCCTCCGACTGCACCTTCTGAGATGTCTGTAACAGAGACAGTCCATCCCTTTGACTCGCAAAATGATTTGTACATTTTGAACAGATCGCCAGCAAACAAGCATGCCTCGTCGCCTCCTGTACCCGCCCTTATCTCCATTTGGACATCCTTTGCGTCTTCAGGGTCTTTCGGAATAAGCGCGATCTTTATTTCTTCCTCAAGTTGTGGCTGGCGAGCCTCATTCTCAGTGAGCTGCTCGCGGGCCATATCCTTCATGTCTGGGTCGGTTTCGTTGATTAGGATATCCTTGGCCTCGGCTATAGCCTCAAGACACGAGAGATACCTTTTGCGGAGAAGGACAATATCCTCAAGGTCCTTATACTCTTTGGTCAGTTTTACGTAGCGTTGTTGGTCGGCAATGACAGCGGGGTCGGTAATGAGGGTGCTGACCTCCTCGTATCTCGCCTCGAGACCTTCTAGTTTATGCAATATGTTATTATTCTCCATGAAGTAGTATTTGATACGTGTCTATCATGCCACATCCCTGTTCAGCCAAGGGGGGACAGGGTAAGACGGATTGTCATCGGGGTGGAATGTGTGTGGGGAAGAGGACAGTGGCTAATCCCGTATGTTATAATGGTGATATGCAGAAGAGAGAGAGGGGGCGGTTATGGCCTTGCCCTCAATGGGCGTGGTGCCACATCAGGCCACGTCATGATGAGGGTGATTTAGTCCCTACTGACGGTTTCGGCTCATGCCATCTTCTCACTTATACTCAAACACACCGTTCTCACTCTTAATCGTCAGAGATTTCTCTCCCTCCTCAATATGTCCTATAACCTGGGCGTCGATATTGAAGCTTCTGCTTATCTCAATTATGCGGCTGGCATGTTCAGGCTCGACATATATCTCCATGCGGTGACCCATATTAAAGACTTGATACATCTCACGCCAGTCTGTCCCCGAGCATTCATGAATAGCACGGAAGAGCGGCGGCACAGGGAACATATTGTCTTTGACAACATGAATATCTCCAGAGACGAAATGCAGAACCTTTGTCTGTGCGCCTCCTGTACAATGTACCATTCCGTGAATGTCATGTCGCATCTCGTCAAGGATACGCTTGATGACAGGGGCGTATGTTCTCGTGGGCGAGAGAACGAGCTGACCTGCGTTGAGTGGCGAACCGCTGACAGGGTCAGTCAATCTGTATTTTCCGCTATAGACAAGAGCGTCAGGTACGGCATGGTCAAAACTTTCAGGGTATTCGGCCGCAAGATACTTGGCGAATACATCATGACGTGCTGAAGTGAGACCATTGCTGCCCATACCGCCATTATAGCGACGTTCGTATGTTGCCTGACCGGTAGAGGACAATCCGACGATAACATCGCCAGGGCGTATATTGGCGTTGTCTATGACATCCGAGCGTCTCATCCTGCATGTTACAGTTGAATCGACAATAATGGTACGCACGAGATCACCGACATCAGCAGTCTCGCCGCCTGTGGGGTATATGCCAACACCCATATCACGCAGTTCTTGCAGCAGTTCGTCGGTACCGTTTATGATTGCCGATATCACCTCTCCTGGAATCAGCATCTTATTGCGCCCTATTGTACTGGAGACAAGGATATTGTCGACTGCTCCTACACAGAGTAGATCGTCGGTGTTCATGACAATTGCATCCTGTGCTATGCCTTTCCATACGCTCAGGTCGCCAGTCTCTTTCCAGTACATATATGCAAGGGATGACTTTGTTCCTGCTCCGTCAGCGTGCATTATATTGCAGTATTCTGGATCTCCTCCTAAGATATCGGGGATAATCTTACAGAATGCCATGGGGTAAAGTCCCTTGTCGATATTCTTTATTGCGTTGTGAACATCTTCTTTGGCGGCAGAGACACCGCGCAGCATATATCTATTGTCCATTATTATTAATATTGAGATGGGATATGATAATTTTTCTTTCTCGTATTTGTAGGGGCTTTGCATATATAGCTCCGGAAGTTTTTGGGAATGAAATTTGGCTTTAATTTATTGATGTCAAGTCTGTGTGCTTTAATCCAACGTTTTCGTTAAGCCAAATGAGCAGAGACCAAGTTTACTTGGGCTATGCCATGGCGAGAAAACGTCTGTGTTTATACGAAAGTTTTCGTTAAGCCAGATGAGCAGAGCTCAAGCTTGCTTGATAATATTCTGCTATATCAATAAGACGCACATTTGACAACTGAGGCACTATTGTGTTATTGACATAAGACTAAAAGCCTGATTATTCTCCACAAACGGTTATATATGCAGATATAGCCATTTCTGGGGGGCAACATGAGCATGGAGCCGTATCACTCGTTCCAGAACTCCCATGAGGCGTAAGCTTGAAGCAGAAGCATCTCAAGCCCATTTTTCACGACTGCACCGCTGGCTTTGCCCTTTTTCAAGAACAGTGTCTCGTCAGGATTATATATGAGGTCGTACAGAAGGTTATGGCTGTCCATGCAGTCATATGGCAAATCGGGACAAGTGTCGACATGAGGATACATCCCAAGAGGGGTGCAGTTGACTATTACATTGTACTCATGTATGATATCTGGGGTGACATTCTCATATTGTATGGTATCAGGACGCTCATATCTGCTGACCTTCAGTGTCTGCAGCCCGAGTTTCTGAAGGCCGTACTCGACCGCTTTTGATGCGCCGCCAGTACCAAGGATAAGAGCCTTCTTGTGATGCTTCTCAATGAGCGGTTCAATCGAGCGCATGAACCCTATCACATCACTGTTATATCCCTTTGTAAATATCTTGTTGTCCTTATGGATGACACGAACGACATTCACAGCTCCTATATTACGGGCCTCATCGCTCAGCTCGTCAAGATATTCAATGATTTTCTGCTTATAGGGGATTGTGACATTCAGTCCACGTAGATTTGGCGTGGACTCAATGATGCCTGTGATGCTGTCAATCTGTGGTATCTCATACATCTCGTATATAGCATCAATCCTCTCATTATGGAATTTCTCATTGAAGAATCCCGGAGAGAACGAATGGCCTAAGGGATATCCGATAATGCCGTATCTGTCCATTTTGTCGAGTGTTTTGATATGTTTTTATTATTGAGCTGACACAGTTATTGTGAGTTATGAATAACAAAAAAACAGGATAAACCTCATAGCACAATATCCGCAAGATTGGCTCATGCTGTTATTTGCAGGACACCCTTCTGTAATCTCATTTTGAGAGGAAGGCTGTGATATTGCGTTCTATACGCGAGTTGATGTCACCGTCAGTTGCTGTCCTGTCAAACGTCTCGCCTGTTATATGCTCATAGAGCTCAATGTATCTCTCAGATACACTGTTTGCATATTCGTCTGTAATCTCAGGCATTATCTGTCCCGGCTCGTTCATGAAATCATGGTCGATAAGCCACTGGCGTACAAACTCCTTCGACAACTGGCGCTGTGGCTCGCCCTTCTCAAATTTCTCCTCGTATCCCTCTGCATAGAAATAGCGTGACGAGTCGGGGGTATGTATCTCGTCGATGAGATAAACTTTCCCATCGCGTTTTCCGAACTCATACTTTGTATCAACAAGAATCAGCCCACGCTTTGCTGCAATCTCCTGTCCACGGTTGAAAAGACGGCGTGTATAATCCTCCATAACGGCATAATCCTCAGCAGAGACTATACCCTGGGATATTATCTCCTCACGCGAAATGTTCATGTCATGTCCCTCGTCCGCTTTTGTCGTAGGAGTGATAATAGGCTCTGGGAAGCGCTCGTTCTCTCTCATACCATCGGGGAGTCTCACTCCACATATCTCACGGACACCACTCTTATAGTCTCTCCAAGCGGAGCCTGTCAGGTATCCTCTTATAATCATCTCTACACGGAAACCCTCACACGCCAGACCGACCGTGACCTGAGGGTCTGGAGTAGCCAGCTTCCAGTTCGGACAGATATCACTTGTCGCATCGAGCATCTTTGACGCAATCTGGTTAAGGACCTGTCCTTTAAACGGAATACCTTTTGGCAGTATCACGTCGAACGCCGAGATACGGTCGGTCGCTACCATTACGAGCAAGTCATCATTGATGTTATAAACATCGCGTACCTTTCCATGGTACACACTTTTTTGTCCAGGCAACTGGAATTCAGTCTTGGTTAATGCTTCCATCTTTGTATTTTTCAAATGCGTTTACTATTCTTGTGACTAATTTGTGTCTTACAATATCTGTCGAGTCAAATCTCACCACCGATATCCCCTCAACGTCAGATAGAATGCGGAGCGCCTCCTCCAGTCCAGACCGTGTATTTCGTGGAAGGTCAATCTGGGTGAGATCGCCAGTGACGATGATTTTCGTGTTCCACCCCATGCGCGTCAGGAACATCTTTATCTGGGCCGTCGTGGTGTTCTGGGCCTCGTCGAGAATAACCACAGCGTCATTTAAGGTCCTGCCACGCATGAATGCCAGCGGTGCTATCTGGATGATGTTCTTCTCTATCATGTCCTGAAGCTTCAGTGCGGGCAACATGTCTTCAAGGGCATCATATAACGGTTGTAGATATGGGTCGATCTTCTCTTTCATGTCGCCGGGGAGGAATCCCAGCTTCTCTCCTGCCTCCACAGCCGGACGGGAGAGGATGATGCGTTTTATCTGCTTCTCCTTCAGCGCTCTAACAGCCAATGCTATGGACAGGTAAGTCTTGCCGGTGCCGGCGGGGCCGACAGCGAAGACCATGTCGTTCTTCTCGTATGCGTCGACAAGCTGCTGTTGGTTTGCTGTCCGGCTTTTAATAGGTCTTCCTGATATGCTGTATGTCAACACACCCTTTGCCGCCTCCGTTCTCGATTGCCTGCCCTTGCAGATGTCTAATATATCCTCCTCGTTCAGAGTGTTGTATTTCTGGAGATGCGCAGAGAGCTTCTTTATGTTTGCCTCGAAGAGGGATATCTCCTCCTCATCGCCGAGAACACGTATGACATCGCCACGGCCGTTTATCCTGAGCTTGGGATACAGGGCTTTGAGCATCTGCAGATGCGCATTGCCAACACCATAGAACATAATGGGGTCTACATCCTCAAGTATGATATGCTTTTCGATCAAAACTTTATTTGTTATTATTTTTCTTCTAAAAAGTACGTTTCCTCGCCAAGCCAAAGTGAGCAAGCTCTATTTGGTTTTATGGCTTAACGAAGAAGTTCGTTGATGGTGGGGTTATATATGATTTATCTGTCCGGCTTGGAGTTTGGTGTGGGGCCTTCTTGCCCTCTTCCCCGTAGCCATTTCTCTTGCCTTTCGTATCCAGACTCTATTATCATTACGCAGCTGCGGAATATACAGCAACTACGGAGGAGACTGTCTGAAAAAGAATTTCACTGCAAAATTATGAAAAGTTTTTAATATTCCAATATTTTTTCATAATTTTGTGGTCATATTTTTTCAAACTTCAAGACATGTCCGTTTCTAAAGACAAATATTTGCAGATTTTCGGTATCATTGTGATTCTCCTCGCCCTTTACAGGTGTGCACATCCTGGCATCTCAGGTGGTAAGAGTCCCTCAGATAGCGCAGACAGCCTCCAGCGCCCAGTGTACAAAGACACAATACACACAAGCGATGTAGTCGGATTCTTGCCCGATGGGTACAGACATCGTGATTCCATGTCGGGCAGCGCATCACCGCAAACTGTGGATGCGCATCACAAGATATACAGCGTTCCAGGATTCAGCGTCTCTTTTCCTGACCAGCAGCAAGTACACTTGACATCCGCCAGACGTTTGGGCGTGAGCAGCGTCAAGGACAGGAAAGAGGCTGAGCGGAGGAAGAACGAGCTGGTCTACGTCGGGGCCAATCCATACTTCCACATCGACAAGCTACACAGTAGTATACCTTATCTTATACCGCAGGCTGCCAGACTTCTGAACGATATTGGCCGGCAATACTTCGACTCTCTTCACGTAAAAGGCATCCCGCTACACAAGATTATCGTCACCAGTGTCCTTAGGACAGAAGATGATGTCAAGCGACTCAGACAGCGCAACACCAATGCGACCGAGAACTCTTGCCACCTATACGGCACAACATTCGATATTTGCTATAATAGATATCTGACTGTCTATGACCCACGCGAAGGTGAGAGACGTGCTGTCACGAGCGACACGCTGAAATGGATTCTGGCCGAGGTGTTGAGGGATATCCGGCTCAGCGAAAGGGCTTATATCAAATATGAGGTGAAGCAGGGATGTTTCCACATAACGGCCAGATAATCCGTTGTTGTGTTAAGTTGACATGATATCATCTTCCCCAGTGCTGCATCACCAGCATTTTTAACCCTCACACATGCTGCGAAACCGAATGAATACATTGTTTTTTCAGTGTACAAATCTTGCTGTTTCTCATATAGTACTTTTGGGCCTCTCATTCAGTACATGTGACGCGCTCATTCAGTATTCTTGAGCCACTCATTAAATACCTTTAGTGATAACATAGCTAAATCATCGAAAAATAGACAAATTGCGACATCCATGTACATATCTCAATGTCTATGACAACGAGGACACTATCAACTAATTCTGAGCATACAGTGAAAAAATCCGGCGGTGTAGGCATAATTTGCCTATAAATATTTGTCTGGATAAAAAAAAGTGTCTACCTTTGCAGAAAATTTGAGCAATTATTATCAATATGAAAAAGTATCTTGCACACTCACTGATTCTTTTGTCGCTCGCAATCCTTGCGAGCTGTTCCAGCGTGAAGAATATCCCATATCTGCAGAACGCTGACGAGATAGACCTGGCAGCCTCACGAATGCTCTATGACGCAAAGATCATGCCGAAGGATATGCTGACTATCTACATAAACACAACCGACCCCGAAGCTGGAAAGCCTTTCAATCTCTACTCACAGAGCACTACAGGAGGGAGCAACACCATCATCCCATATCTCGTGGACAATGAGGGTAACATAAACTTTCCGGTACTTGGCAAACTGCATGTGGCAGGACTGACTAAGAGCGAGTGTCAGGATATGATAGCAAGCAGGCTTAAGGTCTATATGACAGAGACAGAGAACCCTGTTGTCACTGTACAGATGTCAAGTTATCACGTCACTGTTATGGGAGAGGTGGGAAGCCCGAAGGTTATCCCAGTCTCAACAGAGAAGATGAACATACTCGAGGCCATAGCATCGGCTGGCGACCTCACGATATTCGGACACAGAGAGAATATAATGCTCATACGAGAGGACGCAAGGGGAGAGAAGACAATACACAGAATCAACCTCAATGACGCGGGGCTCATCAACTCTCCTTATTATTATTTGCAGCAGAACGATATCGTCTACGTCACCCCGAACAAGATTAAGGCGAAAAACGCATACTTCAACCAATACACGGGGTTGTACTTCTCGCTTGCTGGCATGTTAATGTCCCTTGCCACCTTTGTCATACAGGTTGTCAAATAACCGGATGCGATATCTCCCGAGTTGACATGCTGCTGAACCAATATCGGAATCACAGCAAGTCAACTCGATTATTATATAATAAGGTTGGGGTAGTGATAATCCCCCCTACCCTTTCACCCCCAAAAGGAAAAAAGGTGTAGGTCTCTACAAGGTGGAGGCCTATTAGGTCATGGCTTTAGCATCATGGTGTTTGCAGATTTTGATTTTCTTGAATTGCATACATCTTTATATATATAAGAGTGTTCTCCCTATAGAGCCAGAATATTCGTTGAGCTCAAAACCCGAGGAGGGGAGATAGTGGAAAGGCTTTAAGGCAGATATGCCTCTGCCTCACACGAGTCCTACCGCTTTATACTGAAGCAGGGGACACCAAGTAACAATATGCAGTTAAAGGCTCAGGGGCGGAAGAAAAGGATGCCTTGTCCATGAGGCAAAGCCAATATAAACAATAATAAATTATGTGTGGAATAGTAGGTTATATAGGAAAGAAAGATGCTTATCCTATTCTAATTAAAGGACTGAAACGCCTCGAATACAGAGGATATGACAGTGCCGGAGTCGCCCTTATCAATAAGGATGGCGAGCTGAATGTCTATAAGGCACGCGGAAAAGTCGCCGACCTGGAGAACTTCTGCTCAGACAAGGACATCAGTGGCACTATCGGGCTTGCACATACCAGATGGGCTACACATGGGGAGCCTTCGCAGCGTAACGCCCATCCACACTTCTCGTCGTCGCACAGGTTGGCCATAATACATAATGGAATAATAGAGAACTATGCTGTACTGAAACGAAAACTTGAGGAATACGGCGTGAAGTTCTCGTCAGACACAGACTCAGAAGTCCTTGTACAGCTCGTAGAGTATATAATGACCAAAAAGAGCTGCGACCTCCTTACTGCTGTCCAAGTAGCCCTGCACCAGGTGATAGGAGCCTATGCCATAGCGATACTTGACAAGAGCAATCCTGACCAGATTATAGCGGCGAGGAAACAGAGCCCGCTTGTCGTGGGTATCGGAAGAGACGAGTTCTTCCTTGGCAGCGACGCGACTCCAATCGTTGAGTATACCGACAAGGTTGTGTACCTTGAAGATGGGAACATCGCCGTGATAAGAAGGAACCGGGACCTTGATGTAGTATCCATACTCAACCATCGTCTCGCCCCTGAGATACAGACTGTCGACCTCAAGCTGGGACAGATAGAGAAAGGCGGGTATGAGCATTTTATGCTGAAGGAGATATTCGAGCAGCCCGAGTGTTTCGAGAACTGCATCAGAGGACATGTATCAAGCAGCCATCCCGGCAATGTGTATCTCCGTGCCGTACAGGACCACACTAAAGAGATAGAAGAGGCAAAACGTTTCATAATTGTAGCATGCGGAACATCATGGCACGCAGGACTGATAGGGAAACAGCTGATAGAGGATCTCTGCCGTGTACCTGTCGACGTTGAGTATGCCTCGGAGTTCAGATACCGCAACCCTGTCATCACTCCTGACGATGTTGTCGTAGCCATATCACAGAGCGGCGAGACAGCCGACACCCTCGCAGCCGTAGAGCTGGCAAAGAGGAAGGGCGCATTCATATACGGAATAGTAAACGCCATAGGCTCAAGCATAGCAAGAGCCACACATGCAGGCACATATATACATGTGGGGCCAGAGATTGGAGTGGCCTCGACAAAGGCTTTCACAGGCCAGGTCGCTGTGCTGACAATGCTCGCAATGGCAGTGGCTAAGGTTAAGGGTACGATAGACGACAAGACGTTCAATAACATCGCCGAAGAATTCATCAGGATTCCTACCCTGATGGAGAAAGTATTGAAGACCAACAAGCAGATAACGGACCTCAGCAGGACATTCACATATGCCCGTAATTTCCTGTATTTAGGCAGAGGATACAGTTATCCTGTCGCTCTGGAAGGAGCCCTCAAGCTTAAGGAGATATCGTACATACATGCAGAGGGGTATCCTGCCGCGGAGATGAAACACGGGCCTATCGCACTTATTGACTCGGACATGCCTGTCGTCGTCATAGCGACACATAACAACATGTACGAGAAAGTGCTCTCAAACATACAGGAGATAAAGGCGCGGAACGGACGTGTGATTGCCTTGGTATCTGAGGGAGATGAAGTGGTATCGAAAATTGCAGACCAGACAATAGAGCTTCCGCACACGATGGAATGCCTCGAACCGCTTATAGCTACCATCCCCTTACAACTGTTGGCATATCATATAGCTGTCTGCAAAGGCAAGAATGTCGACCAGCCACGTAACCTTGCAAAGTCTGTGACTGTCGAGTAGGACAAGGGCATATTAGTATCCTTATTTGGCTATTCGTCGGCCTGGATTATGGTCACAAGAAGAGCGAAGCAGGACAACAGGACTGTACCCCATGCTCTTCAAAAGGCATATCCTGATTTTTTTGATTCGTGAATGACACTAAGTGGGTGATATGGAGCGGAACAAAAACATCCTCGTTAAGCCAAATGAGCAGAGTTCAAACTTGCTGAGGCTATGCCGAGCCGTGACTGAGGAAGGCAAAGTAAAACTTGCGTGGGCTATTCCTTGAGAGGAAGAGAAAGGCGAAACCAAACAAAGTCAAAACGAAGACAACGTCAAACATAATATACACAAACATAATAAATATGAACAATGTAACATTGGTCTTACAAGATGGGACAACATTCCATGGCCAAAGCTTTGGATATGAGAGTCCTGTCGCTGGAGAAGTGGTGTTCAATACTGCCATGACAGGATATCCGGAATCACTGACTGACCCCTCCTATGCCGGCCAGATTATGGTCCTGACATACCCTCTTGTAGGTAACTATGGAGTTCCGCCATTCACTTTTGAAGAGAACAATATCCCAACATTCATGGAGAGCGACAAGATACATGCGTCAGCTATCGTAGTTGGAGACTATTGTGAGAATTACAGCCATTGGAACGCAGAAGAGTCTCTTTCAGAATGGCTCAAGCGGGAGCATATTCCTGGAATTACAGGAATTGACACGAGAGAGCTGACAAAGGTATTACGCGAGCATGGAGTCATGATGGGCAAGATACTGTTTGCTGACCAGCCTGACAACATTCCAGATGCAGAATACGAGGGAGTGAATTTTGTCGACAAGGTATCATGCAAGGAAATCATCCGATATAATGCGCTGAATGTTGACGCAGACGCCAAAACACCCACTGTCGTTCTTGTTGATTGTGGCGTGAAAGCAAATATTATTCGTTGTCTTATTAATCGTGGTGTCAATGTTATACGTGTCCCATGGAATTATGACTTCAACACTCTGGAGTTTGATGGATTGTTCCTTGCCAATGGTCCTGGCGACCCAGATATGTGTGTCGATGCTGTGAACAACATAAAGAGATTTATTGAGACGGAAGACAGGAAAGAAGAGGCAGTGATCCGCCCGATAATGGGTATATGTATGGGGAACCAGCTATTATCGAAAGCTGCAGGCGCGACAATATACAAGCTGAAATACGGACATCGGTCACATAACCAGCCAGTCCGCATGGTCGACACCAATACATGCTTCATCACATCACAGAACCATGGCTATGCTGTAGACAGCACAACACTCTCGCAAGACTGGGAGCCATTGTTCGTGAACATGAACGACGGGTCGAACGAGGGAATCCGGCATAAGCATCATCCATGGTTCTCTGCCCAATTCCATCCAGAGGCATGCTCTGGCCCAGTAGACACAGAATTCCTTTTTGACAAGTTCGTAGCTTTGCTTCATAAATAATAGATAAGGACAATGTTAGACAAGACTATAAGAAAAGTTTTGCTCCTCGGTTCAGGAGCATTGAAGATAGGTGAGGCAGGAGAGTTCGACTATTCCGGTTCTCAAGCTTTGAAAGCACTCAAGGAAGAGGGTATTGAGACTGTTCTTATCAACCCGAACATCGCTACGGTGCAGACATCAGAGGGAGTAGCAGACCAGATATATTTCCTTCCTGTACAGCCTTACTTCGTCGAGAGAGTCATAGAGAAAGAACGTCCGGACGGTATACTTCTGTCATTCGGAGGTCAGACGGCTTTGAACTGTGGTGTAGAGCTCTACAAGAGTGGAGTTCTTGAGAAATATAACGTCAGGGTCCTCGGCACCCCCGTCCAGGCTATCATGGACACAGAGGACCGTGAGCTATTTGTCGAGAGACTTGACGAGATAAATGTAAAGACAATAAAATCACAGGCATGCGAGAATATTGAGGATGCACGCAAGGCAGCGTCAGAGCTGGGTTATCCTGTGATTATCCGCGCCGCCTATGCTCTTGGCGGCCTTGGCTCAGGTTTCTGCGATAACGAGGAAGAGCTGAACAAACTTGCAGAGAAAGCATTCTCTTTCTCACCTCAGGTGCTTGTAGAGAAGTCACTCAAGGGATGGAAAGAGATTGAATATGAAGTCGTGAGAGATAAGTTCGACAATTGCATTACTGTTTGTAACATGGAGAATTTTGACCCTCTCGGCATCCACACCGGAGAGTCTATAGTCATCGCTCCATCACAGACTCTGACAAACTCGGAGTATCATAAGCTTCGTGCTCTCGCTATCAAGATTATACGTCACATAGGAATCGTCGGCGAGTGCAATGTCCAATATGCGTTCGATCCAAAATCCGAGGACTATCGTGTCATTGAGGTTAATGCACGCCTCTCACGCTCATCAGCATTAGCATCAAAAGCCACAGGATATCCACTGGCATTTGTTGCAGCCAAATTGGGCTTGGGTTATGGACTGTTTGAACTGAAGAATTCAGTCACCAAGACAACTTCTGCATTCTTTGAGCCAGCACTTGATTACGTTGTATGCAAAATACCACGTTGGGACTTATCAAAGTTCCGCGGAGTCAATAAGGAACTTGGCTCGTCGATGAAATCAGTCGGCGAGGTAATGGCTATAGGCCGTACATTCGAAGAGGCGATACAGAAAGGTCTGCGTATGATTGGGCAGTCAATGCATGGCTTTGTAGAGAACCGCGAGCTTAAGGTAGAAGATGTAAAAGCAGCGCTTCATGACCCAACGGACAAACGTATCTTCGTTATAGCCAAAGCTATGCAGCGCAAACTGTATTCTATCGACGAGATACACGAGATAACGAAGATTGACAAATGGTTCCTTGAGAAACTCCGCCACATTGTAGACATTGATGACGAGCTACACAAATGCACCTCTGTCAATGTTCTCGACAAGAATCTCCTACGTAAAGCTAAAGTCTACGGCTTCACAGACTTCCAGATAGCAAGGGCAGTGGGCCTTGAGAAAGAGATTGGCAATATGCACAAGGCGCAGCTCGTGGTACGTGCATTAAGGAAACAGTATGGTATACTGCCTGTTATAAAGCAGATTGACACACTCGCTGCGGAGTATCCTGCTCAGACAAATTATCTATATGTAACTTATGCTGGCTGTACCAATGATCTGAAACCTGAGAATGACAAGAAGACAGTCATTGTATTAGGGTCAGGAGCATACCGCATCGGTTCCTCAGTAGAGTTCGACTGGTGTGGAGTCCAAGCTCTCCAGACCATACGTAATGAGGGTTACAGGTCTGTCATGATAAATTACAACCCCGAGACAGTATCCACAGACTATGACATGTGCGACCGTCTATACTTCGATGAGTTGACATTCGAGCGTGTTATGGATATCATCGACCTCGAG
>OBLI01000807.1_pt1 | contig 32711 bp, 26 predicted proteins | sample 1519701 | NCBI WGS metagenome assembly OBLI01 (sample SAMEA3663005, study PRJEB22513) | pig gut metagenome | biome: pig gut; feature: pig-associated habitat; material: faeces | place: France | collected 2012 | reverse complement strand
TAGAAGGACAGGGGATTGTGCTTCGGACACGGGTTCGACTCCCGTCTAGTCCACTAATTTTCATAAGGAGGGGCCCACCGAAGGTGGGAGGAATCCTTATGAAGCACGCAGACGCCTGCGAACGGAGTTCGCCTTTTCATGCGTCTGCTCCACGAATTAAGAAAATCCGGTGTTTATGCGGTTTCGGAAGAAAACGTTGAGAACACCGGATTTTCTTTTGCTTTTTGTATTTCTAATATGCTAAAATGTGAAAAAAAGAAATGGTAAGCGAAAGAATCATGTTAGGAAACAAACGAGGAAAATTATTAAATCAATATGTACCCAATTATGTGTTGTACGATCTTGAGACGACCGGCATCTCGTGTAACTATGACGAGGTGATCGAGATATCGGCGCTTAAGGTCAGGGACGGTGTGATCGTGGATGAATTTGACGAGCTGGTGAACCCGATGCGGCCGATTCCGTATGCAGCGAGTGCGGTCAATCACATTACCGATGAAATGGTAGCCGGCGCACCTGTATTTTCGGTAGTGCTGGAGGAATTTCTGGATTTTATCAGAGACGATGTCCTGGTCGGACATAATATTAACCGTTTTGATATGAAGTTTTTGTACCGGGACTGTGAACGGTATTTTGCGCAGACGCTGACCAATGATTTTGTCGATACGTTAAAGTTTGCGCGCCTTTGCCTGCCGGGCCGAAAGCATTATCGGCTGGGAGATCTTGCAGAAGTATACGGAATTCCTACGGAAGGTGCGCATCGTGCACTGAATGACTGCAAAATGAACCAGCAGGTGTTTGAGCGGCTGGCAAAAGAGAAAACAAGTGTGCCGGCAACAAACGAGAAACGTGTAGAAAGAAATTGCAATCTATGCTTTTTATGTTTATAATAATTTCTGATGAATAAAAATACAGGCTGACTGCATGAAAATGGAAGCGTGCAGCAGTAAGAACGGAGGATAATATGGAAATCGTTTGTTTAGATTTGGAAGGTGTATTAGTACCGGAGATCTGGATCGCATTCGCAGAGGAGACGAAAATTCCGGAGCTGAAGCGTACAACCAGAGATGAGCCGGATTATGATAAGCTGATGAAGTACCGCATCGGTATCTTAAAGGAGCACGGACTTGGACTTAAGGAGATTCAGGATACGATCGCAAAGATTGATCCGATCCCGGGCGCCAAGGAGTTTTTAGACGAGCTTCGCGCGATGACACAGGTGATCATTATCAGTGATACATTCTCACAGTTTGCAGGACCTCTGATGAAGAAGCTTGGTTATCCGACAATCTTCTGTAACACACTTGAAGTTGCTGACAACGGAGAGATTACCGGATTTAAGATGCGCTGCGAGAAGTCGAAATACACAACCGTTAAGGCTTTACAGTCGATTGGATATGATACGATCGCAAGCGGAGACAGCCACAATGACCTCGGAATGATCCAGGCAAGTAAGGCAGGATTCCTCTTCAAGAGTACCGATGCGATCAAGGCTGAGTATCCGGATATCCCGGCGTACGAGACTTACGATGAGTTACTCGCTGCCATCAAGAAAGCAATCGAAGCTTAATCAATTGATCATAGGTAAATAGAAGTCCGCTTCAGCAGCTTTGACACAAAGACAAAGTTTGCTTCAGCGGATTTTTAAATGATAGGAAAATGGGGGTAGCGTTTTGAAAATGGTTAGCATATACTAACCATAAAGAAAAATACAAATGCAATATCTGCAGCGGAAAGGAGCAGCTTATGAATATGAATCTATTTTGGGGAATCTTAATTCCCTTCCTGGGGACAACACTCGGCGCGGCGTGCGTCTTCTTTATGAAAAATGCGTTAGGAGATCAGGTGCAGCGCGCCTTGACCGGATTTGCGGCAGGTGTGATGGTGGCGGCATCGATATGGAGCCTCCTGATCCCGGCGATCGATCAGTCTGAGAACTTGGGAAAGTGGTCATTCGTGCCGGCAGCGGCCGGGTTCTGGATCGGCATCCTGTTCCTGTTACTGCTTGACCACGTAATCCCGCATCTGCACCAGCACAGTGAGAAGGCCGAAGGACCGAAAAGTCATCTTGAGAGGATGACGATGATGGTACTTGCCGTTACTTTACATAATATTCCGGAAGGTATGGCGGTCGGTGTGGTTTATGCCGGATATTTGTCCGGGGAATCCAAAATTACAGCGATGGGAGCACTTACATTATCTCTTGGCATCGCCATACAGAATTTCCCGGAAGGTGCAATCATTTCACTGCCGCTTCGGGCAGAAGGTGCAAAGAAATCCAAAGCGTTTATGGGAGGCTTCCTTTCCGGTATCGTGGAACCGATCGGGGCGGTGCTTACAATTCTTGCTGCGGGGCTTCTTGTGCCGGTGGTGCCGTATCTTTTGAGCTTTGCAGCAGGCGCGATGCTCTATGTGGTTGTGGAGGAGCTGATTCCGGAGATGTCGCAGGGAGAGCATTCCGATATCGGAACCATATGCTTTGCCTTTGGATTTACGTTGATGATGATTCTTGATGTGGCATTGGGATAATGTAGAATATGCATGAATTGTCAGAAAAATATATAATATATTCACAATTTATAGATAGAAAAATAAAAATATGAAAAAAGTTGAAAAACATGTTGACATATACGAAATTGCATGATATATTAAATACAACAAAAGAAGAGAAAACAAATCAAGATCACCAGGAAGAACGACAAGAGTCGCAAGGTGAAATTTAAAAGAAGGAGGTACAGTCCAAAGGGAACATAAGCGAAGGTAAGAAGCAACCATAGTATCGGATTTGAATTCATGAAACCAGTGACGAGATAGAAGAAAACGGATAAGAATTTCGGATGGAGCATTCATCGAATACGGAATCAATCCAAGAAAGTCATTCGAGGTAAACATACAGAAGACAAAGACGAGAATTACAAAAGAGAGGATCAGTCCATTGGAAACTGAACAGAATTAGGCGTCATCGGAAGAGTAATACTTCAGATGGCGCCTATTTAAGTTTAATATGCCGGATGATCATAATCGATGTCGGATCTTATTTTAGACAGAACCCGCCCAAATTTGATCCATTTGGATGTTTCTGAGGCATCGCTTCCATCTACATAAAGTGTGCGTCCGTAAGAGCCGATCGGTTCGAGACGGCATGGATGTCCTCTGCGAAAACGGCGAATATAAGCGAGCCCGGTTTCTTTGTGGAGAAAAATTCCTGTGTCCCCATCCTGAATGGGACTGCGGTCGATCAGAAGAATATCGTTTACATTATAAGTCGGATTTAAATGACTGCTGGTAATGAGGATCGCGCAATCAATTTTGTCGTGAAAACGCCTGCGATAGGGAGCAATATTGATTTTGCTGAGCAAACAGGAATCGTAGATCATGCCATCGTGCATACATCCGCTCGGAATGATCAATGTTGTATAATCTTCGACATTTTGACCGGAATTAAGTGTACTTGCAAAATGATCTTCAAAATCAATAAATGCATTTATCGTGCGAAGCTGGGTATGGCTAAGACGGCGCATGGATGCAACCGTATTGGAAAGTGGGTCTTCATATTTGCATAGCTCGAAGGCAAACTTTCCGGTTAACTGATACAGCTGGTAAAATGTGTAGAAGTCCAGTTTGGTGATTTCTACATTGATGATTCGTTTGTAAGTGGAAAGTGACATGTCAAGTGCCTGTGCCATCTGTGCTTGAGAATAACCCAAAGCGATGCGTTCCTTTTCCATACTTTCCGCGAAGTTTTCGATTAGTTGTTCTCTTGTCATAAATCTCCTTTTGCTTGGAATCCCCTTGATGAATATTCTAGACGAAATTAGACGAATAGACAATAGATTTTTTCTAAATTAGTTCATAAATGAGCCACAGACGACAAAGATTACGAAAAATTGACATACAAATTGGACTCGATTTGAATACAGAAAACAATTATACTAAAAAAGTAAAAAATAATAGTCAAATTCAGTCAGGAAAAGATCGGAGATTTTATGCTTCGGTTTTTTCTTTTTATTCACTCTTTTTTTATTGATGTTTTACTTCCAAAAACAACAATGTATGATAAAATATAACTAAATAAATTTTTAGAATTTGAAGAGGTGTGAGTGTGGAACGAGAACGTTTGCATTATTTAGAACAGCTTGCTGAATTATATCCAACGATCGGACGTGCATCAACGGAAATTATAAATTTACAGTCGATTTTGTATCTGCCGAAGGGAACGGAACATTTTTTGTCGGACATTCATGGTGAATACCGGGCTTTTTCCCATGTACTGCGCAACGGATCGGGAGCGGTAAGAAAGAAGATTGATGATGTATTTGGACATACGCTGAGTACCGCAGATAAGATGTCACTTGCAACGCTGATCTATTATCCGCAGAAGAAAATTGAACTTGTTAAGCAACAGGAAGAAGATATGGAGAACTGGTACAAGATTACGCTGTATCGGCTGATTGAAGTGTGCAAGACCGTTTCATCGAAATATACCAGATCCAAGGTCCGTAAGGCTTTGCCGGAGGATTATGCTTATGTGATCGAGGAATTGATTACGGAGAAGCAGGAAGTACTCAATAAAGAGGCTTACTATGAGGCAATCGTCAATACGATCGTGGAACTCGGACAGACGGACAATTTTATTGTCGCTTTGGCAGAACTGATCCAGAGACTTGTTATCGATCATCTTCATATCCTTGGAGACGTGTACGATCGTGGACCGTCGCCGGATCTGATCATGGACCGACTGGAAAAGTATCATTCTTTTGACATCCAGTGGGGCAACCATGATATGGTCTGGATGGGAGCTGCAACCGGACAGCTTGCATGTATCGCGGCGGTTATCCGTACCAGCATCCGGTATGGTAATCTGGACCTGATCGAGGATGGATACGGAATCAATATGGTTCCGCTTGCAACGTTTGCAATGGATGCCTACCGGGATGATCCTTGCGAGCGTTTTGTGCTGAAAGATTCAACGGAAGAGGAACGCAGCCAGAAAGAGACGGAGATGAACCGTAAAATGCATAAAGCGATTGCAATCATTCGTTTCAAGCTGGAAGGACAGCTGATTCAGAAGTGGCCGCAGTTTGGCATGGAGAATCGTTGTCTGTTGCATCGTATTGATTATGAAAATAAGACGGTTGAAATTGATGGAGTGAAATATCCGATGCTGGATACCAATTTCCCGACGATTGATCCGGAACATCCATATGAATTGACACAGGAAGAGGCAGAGGTCATGAACCGATTGCGGATTTCATTCATTCATTGCGAAAAACTTCAGCGTCATGTGCGTCTGATGTTGAAACGCGGAAGCATGTACAAGATCTATAACGGCAATCTGCTGTATCACGGATGCGTGCCGATGAATGAAGATGGCTCTTTTGCGAAGGTAAACGTATTTGGCAAGGAATACAGTGGCAAAGCGTTATATGATGTTCTGGAGTCTTATGTGCGAAAAGCCTTTTTCTCACCGGATAAGGAAGAACGCGAAAAGGGACAGGACATGATGTGGTATATCTGGACCGCACCGAATTCCCCGTTGTACGGACGGAGCAAGATGGCAACATTTGAGAGATATTTTCTTGCTGATAAGAAGATGCACCATGAGAGCAAGAATGCATATTACCATCTGCTGGATAAGACAGAGACTGCGGACAAGATTCTTCACGAATTCGGTTTGAAGGATGGAAGAGTGCATATTATTAACGGGCACGTGCCGGTTGAACGTATGGCTGGGGAAAGTCCGGTGAAATGCAATGGCAAATTGATCCTGATCGACGGAGGCTTTTCGAAAACGTATCGACGCAAGACGGGTATTGCCGGATATACGCTGACCTACAATTCGTACGGGCTTACGCTTTCCTCCCACGAACCGTTTGATTTTTCAGATTCGGCAGTCAGAGATGAACTGGATATCGTATCGCATCAGGAAGCGGTTGAATATATGGATAAGAGGATTCTTGTCGGTGATACCGATTACGGAAAACGTATGATGAGTCGTATCGATGAGTTGAAAGAACTGATTCATGCTTACCAGTCCGGTGAGATTGCAGAGAGAGATGAACATCATTAGTGGCTCGTTACAGAATAAAGGAAAGATACTATGTATAAAGTAGGAAACTACGAATTTGAGACACAGGCGCAGGCAGATGTGGCGCAGAAGGAACTTGAGGGTGTCCGTTATATCAGGAGTCAGACAAATATGGATGATCCGGATGTTGTCCTTCAGTTGTACAACAGCCTGATTTTAAAAGAAGTATTTGTGACGCCGGTAGGCTTTGATTTCCTGCGCCAGTTACAGGAATATTTAAATACCATTCCTTATATTAAGAATGAAGATATTCTCCCGATTTCGGTATATCGACCGGAACTTGTCGAGGAGGATGATCCAAAGCGTGAGAAGCAGGTGCGGGATCGTGCCCAAAAGAGACGCCAGAAGAAGGCCAAAGAACTTCGTGCGCAGAAAAAGCGGAAGAACCGTGATTATCACGGCGCGTATCTGGTGAGTACGTTCTTTGCAGTGGTATTTGCGCTTGTGATTGCGGGGATGTTTGCTATCACATATCTCAGCGATGACAATGTGAATATTTTGAATTATGAGAATGCGATCATTGACAAGTATGAGGACTGGCAAAAGGCGCTGGATAAGAGAGAAAAGCAGTTGGATGAGCGGGAGTCGGAACTGGATGAGAGAGAAGATCAGCTGCAGTTACAGGAGGAAAACTGAGATGGATAAGTTAAAGATACTTGTGGTAGATGATGAGAGCAGAATGCGAAAGCTTGTCCGGGATTTCCTTGTCCGACAGGACTTTGAGGTGCTGGAGGCAGGAGACGGAGAAGAAGCTTTGGATCTGTTTTATAAGGACAAGTCGATCGCACTCATTATATTAGATGTGATGATGCCGAAGATGAACGGATGGGAAGTGTGCAAAGAGGTACGGGAAAGCTCCAAGGTTCCGATCATTATGCTTACAGCCAAAAGCGATGAGAGCGACGAATTGATGGGATTTGATCTCGGTGTGGACGAGTATATTTCCAAGCCTTTTTCTCCAAAAATTCTTGTTGCACGTGTGGAGGCAATCCTGCGAAGAACAAACAAACTGGGTGGTGCTTCGGAGGTGAAGAAAGCGGGGGCGATTGTTCTTGATAAGACCGCGCATGAGGTAAAAATTGACGGTAAGCAGATTGATTTAAGCTTTAAGGAGTTTGAATTGCTGGATTATTTTTTGGATAATCAGGGAATCGCATTATCACGTGAGCGAATTTTGAACAGTGTATGGAATTATGATTATTTCGGAGATGCACGAACAATCGATACGCATGTAAAGAAGCTTCGAAGCAAGCTTGGAGAATACGGTGACTATATTAAGACCGTCTGGGGAATGGGATACAAATTCGAGGTCTGATCTATGGATAAGAAGAAAGCAACGCTGTCCCATCAACTGATCATTGTGATGGTCGGCATTGTACTCGGAACAGTGATTTTGTGTTGGTTTCTGAACAACACATTTTTGGAAAAATATTATATTTATAATAAAGAAAAAGGCCTGTTAAACTGCTTTAATAAGGTTACACAGGAGCTGGAAAAGTCGGGAGACGATACGAGTGCATATGATATTGCGTTCGAGCGACTGTGTTCAGACAATAATATCAATATGCTTATCACAAACAGTCAGAGAGATCTTGTCTGGACATCCTACAGTAACGCGCAGCGTTTTCAGATGCAGATGGACGACTGGTTCTTCGGCGCGGATAGAAGTAAAATTCAGATCCTGCATTCGGGAAAACATTATACACTTGTCCGCCAGACCGATGAACGATTGCAGACGGAGTATCTGGTTCTGCTCGGAGAACGGACGGATGGAGGATATGTGTATATGAGAGCTGCGCTTGAGAGTATTCGGGAAAGCGCACAAATTACCAATCAGTTCTTCATCATGATCAGTGCGGGAGCAATCGTGTTGAGTATTGTGGTAATTATTATTCTTTCTCGCAGTATTTCCAGACCGATCCGTTCGCTGTCTGAAATCTCACGGAAGATGTCGGATCTTGATTTTGAGGCGAAATATGTTTCGTCGCCACATATCAGCAGAGAGATTGATGAACTTGGTGTGTCGGTTAACGAACTGTCGGAAACGTTGGAACAGACGATCAGTGAACTTAAGACGGCAAATGTGAGCCTTCAGCAGGATATCGAAAAGAAGGAACAGATCGATGAGATGCGTAAAGAATTTCTGTCTAATGTATCACATGAGCTTAAGACACCGCTGGCTTTGATCCAGGGTTATTCCGAAGGCTTGAAGGAGTGCATCAATGATGATGCGGAGAGCCGTGATTTCTACTGCGATGTTATCATGGATGAAGCAGACAAGATGAATAAGATGGTCAAAAAACTTCTTACACTCAATCAGCTTGAGTTTGGCAACGATACGGTTGAGATGGCACGCTTTGATATTACAGAACTGATCAACGGAGTTTTGCAGTCGTCATCGATTATGGCTGCCCAGAAAAAAGTCAATATTTCGTTTTACAATGAAGGACCGGTTTATGTATGGGGCGATGAGTTTAAAGTAGAAGAAGTGATTACAAACTATCTGACCAATGCCATGAACCATGCTGATGGAGAACGCAGGATTGAAATCCGCTTTTCTTTCCATGATAGTCTTGTGCGGACCAGTGTATTTAACACCGGTGATCCTATTCCGGAAGAAGATATTGATAAAATCTGGGTAAAATTCTATAAAGTGGATAAAGCGAGAACACGAGAATATGGAGGAAGTGGTATCGGACTGTCAATCGTGAAAGCAATCATGGATTCTTTCCATCAGAAGTGTGGTGTTATTAATCACGAGGATGGAGTAGAGTTTTGGATGGAACTGGAGACGCATAGCTAAATTGTATGAAAAATGTTGTATTGTTTTATAAATTATGTTACTATTAAACTGTTTTATAGGGCAAAAGATACAAGAGGTTGAGAGGGCGATATGAGGAAAGGAATGCGTCTGTTGGCGATATTGTCGGCAACGGTTCTTCTGATTGGCGGTTGCGGAACCCAGATGTATGAGCTGACGGATGATGAGGAGACTTTAATCACCCAATATGCGGCATATGCGGTAGGAAAGCATAATATTCGTCAGAAAGATGGCATGACGAGTGATCAGCCGAAAGAAGAAGATACCACCAGGAATGAACAACAGAGTACGGAACAGAAGCCGGATCCGAATGATGCACAGAGTTCGGATGCACTGGGAGCGGCAGAGAATGATGCTTCCCAGTATGCGGAGATTTCTATGGCGAAGGCTGTGGGATATGAGTCGACCCTCAATATTACTTATAAAGGATATAAGCTGGAAGATTCCTATAAAGAAGGCAACTATTTCTCGGTGAATGCAGCGGATGGAAATACGCTTCTTGTTATGAATTTTACGATTGCCAATCCGGGAAGTAAATCGGTCAAATATGACACTTCTTCGTTGAACAATACGTTTTACGGTATGTTTGATGGAAAAAATAAAATAGCGGAGAAAGTGACGTTCAGTAATAAGGAACTTACATCTTCAACGAAGACGATTAAGGCTGGCAAGAAGGCAGGAACGATCATGATTTTTGAATTGTCCAAGGAGCAGGCGGCTGCTATTACAACAGAATCGCTTCTGGTGGAAATCGATGGTACGACCTATCAGGTAAATTTGCAAAAATAATTCACCAATTAAGGGATAGTATGTTATAATGAGCGTAGACGATAAGCAATGTCGAACTCAGATAGACAAAACGAATGTGATGAATATAATTCGGGGAGGATACATATGGATACGAATATTTTGTTAGAGTCAGGAACGAATGAATTGGAAATTCTGGAGTTCACATTGGCGGACAATCATTATGGAATCAACGTGGCTAAGATTCGTGAAATTTTATCTTATCAGAAGGTAACTCCGGTACCTAATGCGCATCCGAGCGTAGAGGGAATCTTTATGCCGAGAGATGCAATGATCACGGTTATCAATCTTAAGCATTGTCTTGGAATCGAAGATGATGGACAAAAGGGATTATTCATTATCACGAATTTCAACAAACTTAATATTGCATTTCATGTTGATCAGGTAATCGGTATCCATCGTGTTTCCTGGAATGAGATTATTAAGCCGGATTCTACGATCAACGGTCAGGACGGAGGCGTTTCGACCGGCGTGATCAAGATGAATGACAAGCTGGTTGTAATCCTTGATTTTGAATCAATTGTATCCAGCATCAGTCCGGAGACAGGACTTCGTGTACATGATGTTGAGGAATTTGAAGGCCGTTCCAGAAGTGATGCGACCATTCTTATTGCAGAAGATTCCGCATTGCTCAGCAGCCTGATCACGGATTGTCTGAAGAAGGCCGGATATGGAAATCTGATCGTGACGGCCAACGGACAGGAAGCGTGGGATAAACTTCTTAAGTTTAAGAAAGAGGGGGATCCGACTGACAAAGTTGATTGTATTATTACCGATATTGAGATGCCGCAGATGGATGGACACCGTCTTACCAAGTTAGTAAAAAGCGATGATCAGCTTAAGGATATTCCGCTTATTATCTTCTCATCTCTTGTAAATGAGGAGATGCGTCGTAAGGGTGAAGCGCTTGGTGCGGATGCACAGTTGACCAAGCCTGAGATTGGAAGTCTTGTTGAAGCCATTGATGAACTGATTGCAAAGAAAAATCAATAATTTTTTGTGATAGTAAGGGATGTGGTGTTTTCATCACATCCCTTAATCGGTTTTAATCGATATATTATTTTTACTGGAGACTGTTTATGAAAACTAACTCATCGGAAAATTATCTGGATCAATTATTAAACTCTGTTAACGGAGAACATACGGATGGCAAGGACGCGGTAAAACAGGAGCCTTTGAGCAGTGAGGAACAGTGGGAAAGGGATCTGTTCGGAGACCCGGAAAGTGATGAGGAGATTACGGCTAAAAATGAGGAAGATTTTCTGCGTGAATTTGAGGCGGAACTTCTCAAAGATGATATGCTATCTCCGTATTCCGACCTGGGCAATGAGCATGACAAAGAGGTTGATCATACAATTGAAGATGTGATTCAACATATGTCGGATCAGCCGAAAGAAGAAAATACGGAACCTCCGGTAGATGAAAATGCGGAATTTGAGGGGACACTTCCGGATGAAGAAACTACTGAAAATGAACAGGTGGATTCAACGGAAACCGAGGAAAAAGCACATGATGCCGAAAATATGGATGATGCTGTTGATGCATTTGATGAGAATCTTGCAACAATACCGGACGAATTACAACCTCCAGTCGATACAGCGGGAGAGAATGCGGACGAAGAAGGTGAGTTAGATCTCTCCGGAGCCGGGGACAGCGATCTGATGGACATGCTGTCGGAGTCGGATGAACTGTCGGATTTGGGAGACCTGTTATCCAGTGCACAAGATGATCGTCCTGTTGAAGAGGGGGATTCCATCGGTGAGTTTGCGCAATCTGAGATGGACGCACAGGAACAGGAGATGGAAGAACAGGAATCTTCGGATACATCCAAGAAAAGTAAAAGAGACAAGAAAAGCAAGAATACAGACGGAGAGCCCAAGGAGAAGCAGGGGCTGTTTGCGCGACTTGCCAAGCTTTTCTTCGGAGAAGAGGAAGAAGAAAAGACAACTCTGGATGATATTACGGATCAGACGGCAGGAATGTCGGATGAAAATAAGAAGATTCTTGAGGAACTCGAGGCGGCCGGTGAATTAGAGGATCCGAAGCCGAAGAAAGAAAAAAAGAAGAAAGAAAAGAAGAAAAAGGAACCGAAGTCAAAGAAACCAAAGAAGGTAAAGGCGCCAAAACCGAAGAAAGAAAAGAAGCCAAGAGAAAAGGATCATACTCCGCCGCTTCCGAAGGGACCGGTAATTGCAATTGTGGTCATGGTAGCTTCTCTGTTTGGATTGATCATGCTCGGAACGAATCTTCTCGGCTATCAGTCTAATGTTAATACGGCGAGAGAAGAATATGGAAAAGGATCGTATGTGGAAGCTTTTTCCAAATTGCAGGGATTAAAGATCCGAGAGAAAGATTCCGAGTTTTACGATCAGCTGCAGGTTTTGGCAGTGGTTTCTGAAAAATATCAGGATTATCTTGTATTCTCCAACAAGGGCAGGCAGGATATTGCTTTGGACAATCTGATCTGCGCATACGGACGATATGATCTCAATAAGCAGAAGGCACAGGATGCAAATTGTGATGTGGAATATGAGCAGCTTGGAGGCAAGATCATCAAATCGCTTCTGGAAGATTATGATATGACAGGCGATGAGGCTTTACAGATATACAATGCAAAGAATCGCAAGGAATATACGTTAAAATTACATGCAAAATTGAAATCGTTAGAACTGGAATAGGAGACATCAAATGATAGCAATGATTGACTACAATGCCGGCAATCTCAAAAGCGTGGAGAAAGCATTGCTTTATCTGGGACAGGAATGCACTGTCACAAGAGATTTTCGGGAGATTGAAAAGGCGGACAAAGTGATTCTTCCCGGGGTGGGAGCCTTCGGGGATGCAATGGAACAATTGAAGAAATATGAGCTGGATAAGGTAATCCGTGAAGTGACAGATAAACAGACTCCGTTTCTGGGAATCTGTCTCGGACTGCAACTTTTGTTTGAGGGCAGCGATGAGAGTCAGGGCGTAGAAGGTCTTCATATTCTGGATGGTGAGATCAAGAGAATTCCGGATCAGCCGGGACTTAAGATCCCGCATATCGGGTGGAATTCTTTAGACTTGCAGAATAATGGCCGTTTGTTTACAGGGCTCGAGGAACATCCGTATGTATATTTTGTTCATTCCTACTACCTTAAAGCAAAGAATGAGCAGATTGTAAAGGCGACAACGGAGTATAGTACAACGATCCATGCATCTGTGGAGAAAGACAATGTTTTTGCATGCCAGTTTCATCCGGAAAAAAGCGGTGATGTTGGTCTGGCTATACTTAAGAACTTTGCACAGCTGGGAGGTAAGGCATAATGTTTACAAAGAGAATTATCCCCTGTCTGGATGTGAACAACGGCAGAGTGGTAAAGGGTATTAATTTCATCAATCTTCGTGATGCGGGTGATCCGGTGGAGGTTGCGGCCGCATATGACAAGGCCGGTGCGGACGAGGTGGTTTTCCTTGATATTACAGCTTCCAGTGATAACCGCGGTACGGTAGTGGATATGGTGCGTAAAGTTGCTGAGAAGGTGTTTATTCCGTTTACGGTCGGAGGAGGCATTCGTACCGTGGAAGATTTTAAGGCTTTGCTTCGCGAGGGCGCAGATAAGATTTCCATTAATTCATCGGCGATTAATACGCCGCGTCTGATCAGCGATGCCGCTGATAAATTCGGAAGTCAGTGTGTTGTGGTTGCCATTGATGCAAGAAGGCGAGAAGACGGCAGCGGATGGAATGTGTATAAGAATGGCGGCCGTATTGATACAGGACTTGATGCTGTGGAATGGGCAATGAAAGCGAATCAGCTTGGCGCAGGGGAAATCCTTTTGACCAGTATGGATTGTGATGGAACAAAGGCCGGTTACGATATTGAATTGACTCGAATGATTGCAGACAATGTCTCTGTTCCGGTGATCGCGTCCGGAGGTGCCGGAACAAAGGAGCATTTTTATGATGCTTTGACGGAAGGACATGCGGATGCGGCGCTTGCAGCATCTCTGTTCCACTATAAAGAACTGGAGATTATGGATCTGAAAAATTATCTTGCAGAACGAGGTGTGTCTGTGCGCAGATAGTGAAAACTCTGGGATATGATCAGACAGGAAAAAGAGATACGTGGATGGTGCTTTTGGGAGTATCCATCGTTATAAAGGGAGCGTGATAGGGATGGCAATGATATCAAACGATTGGTTGCCCGCTTTGGACGGAGAATTCCATAAAGCATATTACAGAGATTTGTTTACATTCGTAAAGCAGGAGTATAATACACATGTAATATATCCACCGGCGGATGACATATTTAATGCTCTTCATTTTACACCTCTTAGTCAGGTGAAGGTGTTGATTCTTGGGCAGGATCCGTATCATAATGAGCATCAGGCACATGGTTTGTCATTTTCGGTATTGCCGGATCAGAAAGATATTCCGCCTTCATTGCAGAATATTTACAAAGAGTTACATGATGATCTGGGGTGTGATATACCGAATAACGGATATTTGAAAAAATGGGCGGATCAAGGGGTTCTGCTTCTTAATACGGTGCTTACGGTTCGGGCACATCAGGCTAATTCTCACCAGGGAAGAGGCTGGGAACAGTTTACGGATGCTATCATTCAGGCGGTCAATGCGCAGGACCGGCCGATTGTTTATATGTTATGGGGACGTCCGGCGCAAAGTAAGATTCCAATGCTTACCAATCCCAAGCATCTGATACTTAAAGCTCCGCATCCGAGCCCTCTTTCTGCTTACAGAGGTTTCTTTGGCTGCAAGCATTTCAGTCAGGCGAATGCATTTCTCGAAAAAAACGGAATCGAGCCGATCGACTGGCAGATTGAGAATGTGTGAGCTTGTTTGCACAGCCACAAAAATGTGCTATAATCGGAAATAGATATGCAAGAGGTTCATTTTTTGAAATAAGTTTCGATATATAATTTAGTACAGGGTCACGGATTGACCGTTTATTTTCAAAGGAGTGATACTATGAGAGGAATTTCTTCTTACGATTCATCATCGATCAGTACGTTATTTTCAAGCATGAATTCGTCCTCATCAGGTTCGAATTTTCTTGGGATTAATTTACAGGATTACGCCAATATTAAGAGTGGCGCTTATGGTAAACTGATGAAGTCATATTATAAGATGCAGACCGGTGATACGAAGACTTCTTCAAAGGATAAGGCAAATTCGTCTACATCCACTTCAAAGGATTCGTCTAAGATACTTGCAAACGTTGAGAGTGCTGCGGAAGAACTGACGGCGACAGCTAAGGATCTTTATTCGACAAAGTCGAATTCCGTATTTTCCAAGAAGGACGGAAACTATGACTCCAAGAAGATTTCCGACAAGCTTAATTCGTTTGTTGAGGATTACAATGATCTTCTGACTTCCAGTGCAAAGTCGACAGCAAGTCGTATTGAGAGTTCAATTGAGTCTCTTAAGACAGTGACTGCCGATAAGAGCAAGGATCTTGAAGACATTGGCATCAGTGTGGATTCTAAGACAGGAATTCTTTCGTTCGATTCGGGGAAGTTTAATAATGCAGATATGGACAAAGTGAAGAAACTGTTTAATGGAACAGGTTCGTATGCATACAGTGTAGCTACGAGAGCATCATTGATTGACTCATATGCGCAGTCGGAAGCAACAAAATCGAATACATATGGAAAGAACGGAAAGTATTCGTATAATTATAACAGTGGAGACCTGTTTTATGATTCTTTCTAAATGCGTGGCAAATTTGTCCTTCAAAAATAAGTATGGCTCCGATACCTGTAGAAATGCTTATCTGATACACAATAAAAATTTGCCTCATAGTAGATAATAAAAAATGACGCGCGGTGTTATTTTACAAATAAATGTAAGATTTCTCCGCGCGTGATTTTATCATATCTGACAAGTCAAATTATATTTCATCCCTACAAACCCGAATTTACAAGATTTCGTCATCTGCTTCTTCGTCAGCAGTTGCGTTATAAACCTGACGCTTTCTTGCCATAACATCACTTTCGAGGTATTCGTCGTAAGTGGATACTTTATCGATCATGGTTCCGTCAGGAAGAAACTCGATGATGCGGTTTGCAGTCGTCTGTACAACCTGATGGTCACGGCAGGCGAACAGGATGACACCAGGGAATTTGATCATACCGTTATTCAATGCGGTAATGGATTCCATGTCCAAGTGGTCAGTCGGCTCATCGAACATTAAAACGTTGCTTCCCATGATCATCATGCGGGAGAGCAGTACACGAACTTTCTCACCACCGGAGAGCACATGCATCTTTTTAACACCGTCTTCTCCGGCAAAAAGCATACGTCCAAGGAAACCACGGACATATGTCGCATCTTTGATCTCGGAGAACTGCGTGAGCCAGTCTACGATCAGCTCGTCTGTGTCGAAGATTGCGGTATTGTCCTTCGGAAAATAAGACTGGCTTGTGGTTACACCCCATTTGTAAGTTCCCTCATCCGGCTCCATCTCACCGGCAAGGATCTTAAAGAGGGTTGTTTTGGCAAGCTCGTTGCCGCCTACGAAAGCAATCTTGTCATCGTGTCCGACAATGAAAGAGATGTTGTCGAGAACCTTAGTGCCGTCGATCGTCTTGCTGATTCCGTCTACGGTTAATACCTCGTTACCGATTTCGCGGTTCGGACGGAAATCGATGTATGGGTATTTACGGCTGGAAGGACGAATGTCGTCCAACTGGATCTTCTCTAAGGCACGCTTACGTGAAGTTGCCTGTTTGGATTTGGAAGCATTGGCAGAGAAACGGGAGATAAATTCCTGCAACTCTTTAATCTTTTCTTCCTTTTTCTTATTGGCTTCTTTCATCTGACGAACGAGAAGTTGGCTGGATTCATACCAGAAATCGTAGTTTCCGGCATAAAGCTGAATCTTGCCGTAATCCATATCGGCGATGTTGGTACATACTTTGTTTAAGAAATAACGATCGTGGGATACCACGATAACGGTGTTCTCGAAGTTGATCAAAAATTCTTCTAACCAGGCGATTGCGTCGAGATCGAGGTGGTTGGTAGGCTCATCGAGAAGCAGGATATCCGGATTGCCGAATAATGCCTGAGCAAGAAGTACCTTGACTTTGAGGGCACCCGGCAGATCTGCCATCTGTGTGTAGTGATCCTCGGTTGGAATTCCAAGTCCGTTTAAGAGGGTGGCAGCATCCGATTCCGCGTTCCATCCGTCCATATCTGCAAATTCGGCTTCGAGTTCACTTGCACGGATACCGTCCTCGTCGGAAAAGTCTTCCTTCATATAGATGGCGTCCTTTTCCTTCATGATATCATAAAGTCTTTTGTTACCCATGATAACGGTATCTAATACCGTAAATTCATCATATTTGAAGTGGTCCTGTTGCAGGAAGGACAGACGCTGTCCCGGTGTGATCACGATCTCACCGCTCGTTGGTTCAAGCTGTCCGGATAAAATCTTTAAGAAAGTTGATTTTCCGGCACCGTTGGCTCCGATCAGTCCGTAACAGTTACCTTCGGTAAATTTGATGTTTACATCCTCAAAGAGGGCTTTTTTGCCTAATCTTAAGGTGATATTATTTGCACTAATCATACGAAAACCTCATTATTTATTAATCCATATAGTCACGAATTCTATTATAAACATGAATAGTGTTTTATTTCAAGAAGAAAACGCTTTATTATAGGAAAAAAACATATTCTTACTATGAAAAACCGTTGAAAGCTGATATAATAGAATTAATTATTAGGTGGATTGGGTGGTAAAATGGATTATAAAGAATTGATGGAGGTGGATATTCCGATTGCGGCTGCGGTCGCAACATACGGAAATTCATTAAAAATTGAGATGGTCAATGCCGAGTTCGTACGTCTTTTTGGATATACGGAGCGAGATCTTGCGCAGATGGGAGCCGAGAACATAATCTCGAAACAGGACATCTACTTACTGGAAGAGACGGTTGCTCAGGCCGTGCAGGGACAAAGGGTGGCGGATCAGGAGGTGCGGATCCGGCAGAAAGGGCATGACTTTTTCTGGGTACAGGTAAGGTGCAGTCGGCTGACCTATAAGAATGCCTTGCCGCAGCTGATTTTTCTGTTCTGGGATATTCATGCGCAAAAGTCCAGCGAACTGAAACAACAGCTTTTGACGCAGAAATATGAGATGATGGAAAAATTATCTCGAGAGTATCCGTTTGATCTGGATGTGCCGAACTGGAGGATGCTGCGCTCTCATCGCCTGATGGAGCTTCGTGGAGATTTTGAGGCGCAGGACTGCTATTATCCGGTAGATGAGGAAGTTAAGACACTTTCGCTGGCGGATCAGGAGGTGTTTTTAAAGGCGATGCATGAAGCCGCACAGACGGAAATATCGGGAAGCATCGACACAAGGTTTAATATCTGTAACGAAGATGAGGCACCTCGTTATCAGTGGTTTCGAACTTATTATCGCAGTGTGAAGGACGAAGCGGGCAATATTGTGCGAATTATAGGACGAAGCTTTAATATTGAGCGGGACAAGGCATTGCAGGAAAAAGTGCGCAGAGATCCATTGACAAAACTTTTGAACAAGTTGGAAATTCAAAGAGAAGTTACCGCTTATATCGAGGACAACCCTTCCAATACGAGTGTGATGTTCTTGATCGATATCGATAATTTCAAGGGCATCAATGACAATTTTGGACATACATTCGGTGACACCGTCATTATGGATGTTGCCAATATTATCCAGAGCCAATTTCGCGTGGATGATCTGGTGGGACGAGTCGGCGGTGATGAATTTCTTGTGTTTATGAAGAATACAAGTGTGGACAAGGCCAAGGAAAAGGCGGAGAGACTCTGTTCGGTCCTGTCGAGGGAATATGCCGGCGAAAATATAAATTACAGGATTTCTTCCAGTATCGGTATGGCGGTCTACCGCTCTCCGGAAGATACCTATGCCGGATTGTTTGAAAAAGCGGATCATGCAATGTACCGTGCTAAGCAAAGCGGAAAAGATGGCTTTGAACTGGCAAGCGTAGCGGATGTCGGACCAATAAAAAATGAGGCAGTTTATATTGATAGAAGAGAACGGATCACACAGAAGGATCAGGAATTTTTGGCTTTTGCGGTCAGCCTGATGTCACATGCAAAGAATCTTGAAGGCTCTTTGAATATGCTTCTTAAGAAGATCGCAGATCGCTATGATTTGGATTTTGTTGCAGTCTTTGAAAATGATGCGGAAGAAGAACAGTTGACGTTGACCAACTATTATGCAAGACGAAATTTGATCACAAATGAGCGCATATTTCATAAGCTGTATATGGAGAATATACAGATCAAGCCCGGACAGTGCGCGGTATTGACCCATGAACAGCTTTTGCAGGCTGGACATGTTTATCCGAATGAGGATGGAGTGGAAGTAAAATCCGATGTTCCTTTTTCAGCAGTGATTGGCAAATTTGAATATATCGGGGATCGGACCGGCGAGGTTATGTATCTGACCAAGAATGAGCAGAAGCAATGGTCAGTAAGTGAGATTGAATTGTTTAAAGAACTGACACGTACGATAGCTATCTTTGTGTCCCTTCGGTTCAGGGTGGATGAGAGCAGGGCACAGATTCAAAAAATCCAAATGCGTGATCAGCTTACGAATCTGTATAATCAGGAGTCCTTCCGAAGACAGGTAGCCAGAGTGCTGGCCAAGGCAGATCCAGATAAGGTGTATGCTATTGAATATCTCGACATCAACAATTTTGGTTATGTCAATGAAAATTATGGCTATAAGGTTGGTGACAGCATCTTAAAGATGTTTGCAGCAGATGTGTCGAGCCAGCCGTATTTTGTGGCCGGCTGCCGTTTATATTCGGATTTCTTTTTGATCCTTGCTGCGGATGAAAGCAGTGAGATGCTTGAAATGCATTTGCAGAAACGTAACCAGAGATTTACAAATATGCAGAACCACCAATATCCGAATAGCGGCATGGGGGTTACTGCCGGTGTTTACATATTGGAAAACACGAAGATGGATATCGATCAGGCAATTGAAAATGCAAATCTTGCGTGGAAAAATGCCAAGAATTCGGGGAAACGTCAGATCATGTTTTATACGCCGGATCTGAGAACGATGAGGATCGAGGAACAAAAGGTTGTCGGAGAGTTTTTTGAAGCTTTGTACCGTGATGATTTTCAGATGTATCTGCAGCCGAAATTCTTCCTGGGCAAGGAGATTATTTATGGTGCCGAAGCTCTGGCACGCTGGAAGAAACCGGACGGAACCATTGTCCCGCCTGCCTATTTCATTGATTCTCTTGAAAAGATCGGCTATATTACGGAACTGGATTTCTATATTTTTGAGGAAGTGCTTAAGACACTCGATAAATGGAACCGCCAGAAGAAAAGAAAAATTATTATTTCAACAAATTTCTCGGGAAGACATTTTGAGGGTACCGGCGAAGAATTTTTAAATCGTATCGCTCATGTTATGTCAAAATATACGGTGCTTCCAAGCAATGTTGAGATTGAGGTTACGGAGGGGGTTCTGGTCAAGAATGTGGAGGTACTCAGGCATTGCCTGAACCGCTTGCATGATATGGGGTTCCGTATTGCAATCGATGATTTCGGAACCGGTTATTCTTCGCTTTCCATGCTGGCAGATATGCCATCGGATGTGATCAAAATCGACAAAAGCTTTATTAATGTCGGAATGACGGATCAGAAACTGAAATTGTTGTGCGAAATCGGTCGCATGGTAAAGATCCTTGGTAAAGAGATTATTATAGAGGGCGTTGAAACCAAGGAACAGGAGCAATTCCTGATCGATGGAGGATTTGCGTGCGGACAAGGCTTTTTGTGCAATCGTCCGGTGTCGTTGGGAGAATTTGAGAGGTTGTATTTGTAAAAATACAAAAATGGTGTCGCCAAAACTTGATTTTTGGCGGCATTCATTTTATATTATTAAATTAGAGACATTCTGATTCAATGTCTGATTTTTAATACGTTTGAACATTAAATTAAAATAGGAGGACTAATTCATGAAACGTTCAATGAAAACCATGGATGGAAACCATGCAGCAGCTCATGCTTCTTATGCATTTACTGATGTTGCCGCAATCTATCCTATTACTCCTTCATCTGTTATGGCTGAGGCTACAGATGAGTGGGCAACCGCAGGTCGTAAGAACATTTTCGGACAGACCGTTCAGGTTACAGAGATGCAGTCTGAGGCTGGTGCAGCAGGTACTGTTCACGGATCTCTTGCAGCCGGTGCATTAACAACTACTTACACAGCATCGCAGGGTCTGTTACTGATGATCCCTAACCTGTACAAAGTAGCTGGTGAGAGACTTCCGGGCGTATTTAACGTATCCGCTCGTTGTGTCGCTACACACGCACTGAACATTTTCGGTGATCACTCAGATGTATATGCTTGCCGTCAGACAGGTGTTGCAATGCTTTGTGAGTCATCTGTACAGGAAGTTATGGACCTTACTCCGGTTGCTCATTGCGCAGCAATCAAGGGAAGAATTCCATTCATCAACTTCTTTGATGGATTCCGTACATCTCACGAAATTCAGAAGATCGAGACATGGGATTATGAAGACCTTAAGGATATGGTAGATATGGATGCAGTTGATGCTTTCCGTAAGAATGCATTAAATCCAAATCATCCGGTAGAGATGGGATCTGCTCAGAACCCTGATATCTTCTTCCAGTCAAGAGAGGCTTGCAACTCTACATATGACGAACTTCCAGCTATCGTTCAGGAATACATGGACAAAGTTAACGAGAAGATCGGCACAGATTACAAGTTATTCAACTACTACGGAGCAGCTGATGCTGACCGCGTAATCATCGCTATGGGATCTGTTTGTGAGACAATCGACGAGACAATCGATTACCTTATGGCTAAGGGTGAGAAAGTCGGCGTTGTTAAGGTTCGTCTTTACAGACCATTCGTTAAGGAAGCATTAATCGATGCGATCCCGGATACTGTTAAGAGAATCGCTGTATTAGACAGAACTAAGGAGCCGGGTTCCCTTGGAGAGCCTTTATACTTAGATGTTGTTGCAGCACTTAAGGGATCTAAGTTCGATCAGGTTACAATTACAAGTGGTCGTTACGGATTAGGATCTAAGGATACTACTCCTGGACAGATCATTGCAGTATACAACAATACAGAAAAGCCAAGATTTACAATCGGTATTACTGATGATGTTACAAATCTTTCTCTTGAAGTTAAGGAGAATCCTGTTACTACACCAGAAGGAACAACAAACTGTAAATTCTGGGGTCTTGGTGCAGACGGTACTGTAGGTGCCAATAAGAACTCTATCAAGATCATCGGTGATAACACGGATATGTACGCTCAGGCATACTTTGATTATGACTCTAAGAAGTCCGGTGGTGTTACAATTTCCCACTTACGTTTTGGACATTCTCCAATCCGTTCCACATACCTGATCTCTCAGGCAAACTTCGTAGCATGTCACTGTACAGCATACATCTACAAGTACAACATGGTTCAGGATCTTGTTCCTGGTGGTACATTCCTGTTCAATACACAGTGGTCAGTTGATGAGTTGGACGAGAAATTACCTGGACAGGTTAAGAGATACATCGCTGAGAATAACATCAACTTCTACATCATCGATGGTGTTAAGATTGGTAAGGAGATCGGTCTTGGTAACCGTATCAACACGGTTCTTCAGTCAGCATTCTTCTCACTTACAAAGCTGATCCCTGAAGAGGAAGTTATCAAGCTTATGAAGGACGCAGCTACAAAGTCTTATGCTAAGAAGGGTGACGATGTCGTTAAGATGAACCATGACGCTATCGATGCCGGTGCTACAGCATACGTTAAGGTAGATGTTCCAGAGAGCTGGAAGAACTGCACAGATGATGATTACTCTGTAGAAGTTAAGGGAGACAACAAGGAAGTTGTTGACTTCGTTAAGAACATTCAGCAGAAAGTCAACGGACAGCAGGGTAACACAATTCCTGTATCTGTTGTTAAGAAATACGAGACAGGCTGGACTCCATCCGGTACAGCAGCATACGAGAAGCGTGGTGTAGCAACTGACGTTCCGGTATGGGATGCTACAAAGTGTATCGAGTGTAACCAGTGTTCTTATGTATGTCCTCATGCAGCAATCCGTCCGGTTGCTATGACAGAGGCAGAAGCAGCTGCAGCTCCAGAAGGAATGCAGATGAAAGACTTGAACCAGATGCCTGGATACAAGTTCGCAATCGTTGTATCAGCATTCGACTGTACAGGATGTGGATCTTGTGTAAACGTATGTCCAGATAAGGTTCAGGCTATTACAATGACTGGTTTCGAAGCACACGAGGATGAGCAGAAGTACTTCGATTATGCAGTATCACTTGATGATAAGGAAGACGTTATCGAGAAGTTCAAGATCAATTCCGTTAAGGGATCTCAGTTCCGTCAGCCATTACTTGAGTTCTCAGGAGCTTGTGGTGGATGTGGTGAGACACCTTACGCTAAGTTGATCACCCAGTTATTCGGTGACAGAATGTACATTGCAAATGCTACAGGATGTTCTTCAATCTGGGCAAACTCTTCACCTTCTACACCTTATACAACAAACAAGAAGGGACATGGTCCTGCATGGTCTAACTCATTATTCGAGGATGCAGCAGAGTTCGGATATGGTATGTTACTTGCTCAGAGAGCAATCCGTGACAGATTAAAGGCTGAGCTTGCTGAGATCGATGCTAACACAGATAACGCAGACGTTAAGGCTGCTATCAAGGAGTGGAATGATACATTCGCTTCTGGTGTTGAGAACGGACCGGCTACTGAGAAGTTAGTAGCAGCATTGGAGGCTTGCGGATGCGATGCTTCTAAGAACGTATTAAAAGAGAAGGATTTCCTCGCTAAGAAGTCACAGTGGATCTTCGGTGGTGACGGATGGGCATACGACATCGGATTCGGTGGTGTTGACCATGTATTAGCATCTGGTAAGGATATCAACGTAATGGTATTCGATACTGAGGTATATTCAAATACAGGTGGACAGTCTTCTAAGTCTACTCCTACAGGTGCAATCGCACAGTTCGCAGCTGGTGGAAAAGAGACAAAGAAGAAGGATCTCGCTGGTATCGCTATGAGCTATGGTTACGTATATGTAGCACACATCTCTATGGGTGCTGATATGAACCAGTGTGTTAAGGCTCTTGCAGAGGCTGAGGCATATCCGGGACCATCACTTATCATCGCTTACGCTCCATGTATCAACCATGGTATCAAGAAGGGTATGAGCAAGGCTCAGACAGAGGAGAAGTTAGCAGTTGAGTCCGGATACTGGTTCAACTTCCGTTACAACCCAACACTTGCTGCAGAAGGCAAAGATGCATTCTCATTAGACAGCAAGGAGCCAACAGGCGATTATCAGGCATTCTTAAAGGGTGAGAACCGTTACGCATCTCTTGCTAAGTTCAACCCAGAGAGAGCAGCTGAGTTATTTGCAAAGGCTGAGAAGAACTCTAAGGATGAGTACGATCACTTAAAGAAGTTAGTAACTCTTTATGCTGGCAAATAATTCACAGAATTTCATAACTGATAATTCTTATAGAGCAGGAAGCATGTGCTTCCTGCTCTTTTTCTGTCGCTATCCATTTACAAACGTGGTCGATAATGATACAATAATCTGAGAATTTGTTACATGGGAGGAACAAGATGGCTGGTTTATTGCTGGAGTTGCGCAGGCAACTCGCGCGGAATCGACGTCAAACTACATATCACAAGCCAAATGTATATACATTAGAGCCACAGAAGAAAGATGAAAACCATGTGACAGAGAGTGTGAAGAAGGCAACGCAGGAATCATCGACAGAGATGCCGGCGGACACAAAAGACGGAAAGATTCAGGAAAGGAACATCGGGGTTGTGAGCAAGGAAGATTTCTTACTTAGTCAGATAGATGAATTCAGAGAACGGGCAAAGCAGCTGCAGAGTCTGCTGGATACCAAGGAGACACAGGCGCAGGAGTTACAGACATTAGTGGATGAGCGTCAGGAGAAAGCGGATGCTTTGGACCAGATCCTTCAGGAACGCCAGGAGAAAGCAGACGATCTGACGCACGAAGTAGAAAAACAGATTGATTCTATTATCGCCAAGGTCGCTGCCAAAATGGATGAAATTGAAGCAACCATGAAGGACGATGTGGCTGAGGGTAAACGCTTTAATGAAGAGAAAGCAAAGGAATTAAAGGAATCATTAGAGCAGGTGCAGGAACAGTTGACGGTAGTTAAGAATGACCTGTCTGAAAAAGTTCATTCTGAGAATGTAAAGTGTTACCGTAATGTGCAGGATCTGTTCCGCAGTATGGATGAGAAAGTGGATCGTCTGACGCAGATTGAGTCTAAGGTAGGACGTACACAAGGATTGATCACAGTTACACTCGTGTTTGGAATTATAAATTTTGGCATATTGATCGGTTTATTATTGATGAATTTGGGTGTTTTAGGTTTATAAGAATGTAAATACATGCAATTCTCCGTTTTGGAGAATTGCATTTTCTATCCTGGAAAATGATAGTTTCAGGTTGGGCGGAATCGCTGTGGAGTACAAAGAAACGAGAGATTGAGTATGGACAAGAAGAAAGTATGGGTTGTAGGACACAAACATCCGGATACGGATTCGATATGTGCCGCAATTGCTTACGCGTATTACAAGAATGCGCTTCATAAAAAAGAAAATTCGAGTGAAGATATAGAGTATATCCCAAAACGTGCCGGAAGTATAAGTGCAGAGACGATGTATGTATTGGATCGGTTTAAGGTAGAGGCACCGAAGCTGGTAACTGATGTCGGAACGCAGTTAAGAGATATTCGTATGCGTAAGACGGAAGGTGTCAGCAGTCATATTTCTATGAAAAAAGCATGGGAGATGATGAAAATTCTCGGGGTTGTCACACTTCCGGTCGTGCATGACAACAAGTTGGAAGGACTGATCGTAACCGGGGATATTGCGAAGTCCTATATGGATGTATATGATAATTCGATTCTTTCAACTGCGCGTACGCAGTACAAGAATATTATAGAGACACTGGAGGGACAGCTCCTGACCGGCAATGAGCATGCATATTTTGTAAAGGGCAAGGTGGTAATCGGTGTTGGTACACCGGAAGTGTTATCTTCTGCAGTGGACAACGATGATCTTGTGATGATCGGAGACCGTGAGGAGTCTCAGCTTCTTTGCATTGCATCGAATTGCAGTTGTATGATTGTTACCAATGGATATGAAGTAAGTCCGGAAGTCATCGAGGCCGCAAAGGAGAAGGAAGTGGTAGTGATTTCCACTCCGTATGATACATTTACCGCTGCGCGTCTGATCAACCAGAGTATTCCGATTAAGCATTTTATGACAAAAAAGGATATTGTGCATTTTGATCTGGATGATTATGTGGATGAAGTGCGTGAATCTGTAGCAAAAATTCGTCACCGTGACTTCCCGATCCTCGATGAAAATCAGAATTATGTCGGAATGTTTTCCAGACGAAACCTGATGAATACGCAGAAAAAGCAGCTGATTCTTGTCGATCATAATGAGAAGTCTCAGGCGGTATCCAATATTGACGAGGCAGAGATTCTTGAAATCATTGATCATCATCGCCTCGGAAGCCTTGAGACGATGGCACCGGTATATTTCAGAAACCAGCCACTCGGATGTACTTCTACGATCATCTATCAGATGTATCTGGAAAAAGGCGTAGAGATCAATCCGCAGATGGCTGGAATTATGTGTGCTGCAATTTTATCAGATACACTTATGTTTCGTTCTCCGACCTGCACTGAAATTGACCGAAGTGCTGCGCTTGCATTGGCCAAGATAGCGGGAGTCGAAGTGGCTGAACTTGCTTCAGCAATGTTCGAGGCGGGAAGTGACTTTGATAATAAAACAGAAGACGAAATTTTAAATCAGGATTTTAAAATATTCCACTCTGGAAATATCAATTTCGGTGTTGCACAGATCAGTGCAATGGGACGTCAGGAACTTGATAAGGTACAGGAACGTATTGAACCTAAATTAGATCAGCTTCTCGGTGAAAAACAGATTCAGATGGTATTTGTTATGTTGACCGATATCTTAAATGAATCAACCTATCTGATCTATCGTGGTACAGATGCTACACAGATAATTGCCAGTGCATATCATTGCGCTCCTGCTGAGGATGGAGTTATGCTCAAGGGGGTTGTATCGCGTAAGAAACAGCTGATTCCGGTATTGATCAATACAATGGCGGAACGTCAGGCATAGAATAATAACATATGAAAAACGAGAAATGCAATTTGTGGATTGTCATTTCTCGTTTTTTTATGTATGAAATGTGTGGATGAATTATTCGGCAGGTGGTGTCGTTTGCCGACTGAGCTGCTCTCTTGGTGAGCAACCGAAATTCTTTTTATAAGCGCGGGAGAAGGTGGAATAATTTCGGAAACCACATTCGTAGCAAACGTTTGTGATCGGTTCCCCTTGCCGAATGCGATCACGAGCCAGTAAAAGGCGCTTTGTGGACAGGTAATTTCCAATCGTATAGCCGGTCTCTTCCTTGAAGGCATGCATGAGATGATAACGACTGAGATAAAATGTTTCTGCAAGAAAATCAATGGACAGGTCGTCTGTTAAATGTTCGTTTAAATAGTCGATAACATCAATCATCTTTTTATTCGAAGAGGAATTGGACAAATATTCAATTCCGTCATGGATGGCGACACGATTGAGTTGGATCATGAATTCCAGAAAAAGAAGATTATGATAAAGCTCGTTTGCATATTCGTTGGAGTCCAGTGATTGTTCCAACTCACGCACAATCTGTCCGAGTTTTGTTGTGCCAAATGCAGGTACGCGCAGAACATGCGACTGCTTCTGGTGTGCCTCGATCAGACATTGTGCCAGATCATAGTTGTCTGTCCGGTAGGTATTCAAATAGTCTTTTGAAATATAGATGATGATTCGCTCGTAGATTGCTGTATCGTGAAGAACCGGACGATGGACTTCGCCAGCAGGGACGAATACGATGTCATCCGCTTGCAAATCGTAGGTTCGACCTTCTACGCAATACGATACATTTCCCTTCATGAGGAGAAGGATTTTATGAAAATCGTGAAAATGAAAGCCGATCGGGGTCATTCCTTTATCCACTAAATGAAATATCTTAAAATTACTATTTAAATATCCTGTCTTTTCATATTCGTTCATATATAAAGTTTACTATGTGGGCACACAATTTGCAATATAAAAAGCACTTAAGATATTTTCAGAGTAGAAAGTGCGGAGTATACTATAGTATAATATAAGCAACCATAGATAGAATTATGTAAGCATACAAGAGATGAGAAAATTCCGCAATGCTATGAAATTTGAAAAAATAACAGGAGGATACATTATGAAATTTACAAAGATGCATGGATGTGGCAACGATTATGTATATGTGAATCTGTTTGAGGAGAAAATCGATGACCCGTCAAAGGTGTCGGTAAAAGTGAGTGATCGACATTTTGGAATCGGATCTGACGGACTGATTACAATTGGACCTTCGAAAATCGCCGATTTTCGTATGCGAATTTACAATGCGGACGGATCGGAAGCGGAGATGTGTGGAAACGGAATCCGGTGTGTCGCAAAATATGTGTATGATCATAAACTGACGGATCGGACGGAGATTCGTGTAGAAACCGGTGCCGGTGTGAAAACATTGCACCTTACAGTGGAAAATGATAAGGTCACACTTGTCCGTGTAGATATGGGGAAACCGGTTTTAACACCTTCCGAGATTCCTGTTGTTGCGGACGGGGAGCGCGTCGTGGACGAACCGATCATCGTAGATGGCAAAGAGTGGAGAATGACTTGCGTGTCTATGGGAAATCCACATGCGGTAGTGTTTGTGGATGATGTGGCGCATTTTGAAATAGAAAAATACGGACCTCTTTTTGAGAATCATGAGCGATTTCCGCAGCGGGTAAACACAGAATTTGTACAGGTCGTATCAAAAAATGAGGCAATCATGCGTGTGTGGGAACGTGGATCCGCTGAGACATGGGCATGCGGAACGGGAACCTGTGCAACCGTTATGGCATGCATCCTAAATGGTCGAACCGATAACCGTGTTTTGGTACATCTGCGTGGAGGAGATCTTCGTATCGAGTATGATGAAAAAACCAATCATTTGTTTATGACAGGACCGGCTACAGAGGTATTTGAGGGAGAAATTCAGATTAATTAGGAAACCGATTAGAAAAATGTACGGTATTTCATCCATGTATTACAAAAGAGTAAGCGAAAAGGAAAGATGCGTGAGGGTAGGAGGAAAATAAAATGCTATTAAAACAGTTAATTGAGGATATGGATTATGAAGTGCTGGCCGGAAGGGTAGATACCGAAGTTACAACACTTGTATATGATTCCAGAAAGGTCGAAAAGGGATCTGTATTCGTATGCATCAGCGGAAGTGTCAGAGATGCTCATGATTTTATTCCGGATGTTGTCGCCAAAGGCGCAGCGGCCGTTATTGTCGAGAAGGATGTAGAATTACAGGAAGGTGTCACATATATTAAAGTAGCAAACAGCCGTCTGGCTTTGGCATGTATGTCGGCCGCTTACTTTGATCATCCGGCCAGAAAGCTTAAGACAATCGGAATTACGGGAACCAAGGGTAAGACAACAACCACATATATGGTAAAATCAATTCTTGAGTCTGCCGGTATTAAGACCGGTCTGATCGGAACAATCGAGTCGATCGTCGGGGAGAAGCGTATTCCATCGGCAAATACAACACCGGAATCTTATCGTGTACAGGAGCTGTTCCACGAGATGGTAGAAGCCGGGCTTGATGCAGTTGTAATGGAAGTATCATCACAGGCGCTTATGCTTCACCGTGTGTCCGGATTTACGTTTGACATCGGTGTATTTACAAATCTTGAGCCGGACCATATCGGAGAGAATGAACATAAAGATTTTGCGGACTATATGCACTGTAAGAGTCTGTTGTTCAGGCAGTGTAAGCTCGGAATCTTCAATGGTGACAGTGAACATTTAGAGGGAATCTTAAAAGGACATACCTGCGAGGTGGAAACTTTTGGTTATGGTAAAAATAACGACCTTGTTGCAGACGGGGTTGAATTAAAGAAAGATCACGGTGCTCTTGGTGTGCGTTATCATGTGAGCGGACTGATGAACTTTGATGTGGAGGTTAATGTGCCCGGAAGTTTTTCGGTATACAATTCTTTGACGGCAATCGCAATCTGCCACCACTTCGGTGTAGATGTAGAGAAAATCAAGCATGCATTACTTCATGTCAGTGTAAAAGGTAGAATTGAAATTGTTCCGGTAACCAAGCGCTATACGATCATGATCGATTACGCGCATAATGCGATGGCCTTGGAGAGTCTGCTTACCACTCTTCGCGAGTATGAGCCGGGACGATTGGTATGTCTGTTTGGATGTGGCGGCAATCGTGCAAAGTCCAGAAGATATGAGATGGGAGAGGTGTCTTCACGTCTTGCTGACCTTACGGTTGTTACATCGGATAATCCAAGAAACGAGGAACCTATGGATATCATCAATGACATTCTTGTCGGTGTGCATAAGGCGGATGGAGCGTATGTTACCATTCCGGATCGGAAAGAAGCCATTGCATATTGTATGAAAAATGCGCAGGATGGAGATATTATTGTATTAGCCGGAAAAGGACATGAGGATTATCAGGAAATCTGTGGAGTGAAACATCATATGGATGAACGCGAATTGATCGCAGATATAATAAAAGAAAATCCAGATTTAAATTTGTAGTTGGAGGTTGTATATGGAACTGTTTCGCGGGGCAGGAGTTGCATTAATCACTCCGTTTCATGAGGACAAAAGTGTAAATTATGAAATGCTGGAGCAACTTGTTGAGCGCCAGATCGCAAACGGAACTGACGCAATCATTGTATGTGGATCCACGGGAGAACCAGCGACAATGAGTGAGGAAGAACGTTTATCGGTCATCTCACGTGTTGTAAGTTGTACAAATTGCCGTGTTCCCGTTATTGCAGGGACAGGAAGTAATACGACAGAGGGGGCAGCTGCATTTACCAGAAAAGTAACGGATCTTGGTGTGGATGGAATGCTTGTTGTCACGCCTTATTATAATAAGGCAACACAGAATGGATTGTATGAACATTACCGCATGATCGCAGCGCAGACAGATAGACCGATCCTTATGTATAATGTTCCTTCACGTACCGGCTGCAATCTTTTGCCGCAGACGGCAGCGAGGATTGCGGCGGATTGCCCTAATATTGTGGGAATGAAAGAAGCGAGTGGTAATCTGTCACAGGTAGCACATCTTGCGAAGCTTACACAGGGACGTTTGGCAATCTACTCCGGCAACGATGATCAGATCCTTCCGGTCTTGTCATTGGGAGGTGTCGGGGTTATCTCCGTATTGTCCAATATCGTACCGCGAGAAACCCATGAAATTGTATACGATTTCTTGAATGGAGATTTAATAAACGCAAGAAAGCTACAATTGGAATTCCTTGATCTGATAGATGGCTTATTCTCGGAAGTGAATCCAATTCCTGTGAAAGCTGCGATGAATATGCTTGGATATCCGGTCGGGGGGCTCAGACTTCCGCTTACGGAACTTGAGGAAGAACATTGTAAAGAACTCGCCGAAGTTATGAGCAGACATAATTTGCTCTGATTACAGGGAAAGAGTCTGGTTTATGAGCACGTTCCTGTGCGGTGCGAAAGAACGGGAATGATGACATGCAGAATATTAAAGGAGAAACAATGGGCAAACAACATTGGAAACCGGGCAATATGCTCAATCCGGTACCGGCAGTCATGGTATCGGTTACAGATAAAGACGGCAGATCAAATATCATTACGGTTGCATGGGCAGGGACGGTTTGTACGAATCCGCCTATGGTGTCAATCTCGGTACGACCGTCACGTTATTCTTATAAAATGATAGAAGATACCGGTGAATTTGTAATTAATCTGACTAACGAATCTTTGGTCAAAGCTTGTGATTATTGTGGCGTGGTGAGCGGAAGAGACGTCGATAAATTCAAAAAAACCGGGCTGACACCGATTCCGATGGAACATGTTCGTGCAATGGGAATCGGGGAAAGTCCGGTCAATATGGAATGTCGAGTTACAGAAAAACGTGAGCTTGGAAGCCATACGATGTTTATCGCTGAGGTCGTCGGTGTAACCGTCGATGACAGCTATATGGATGAGACCGGAAAGTTTCATATAAATGAATCCGGACTGGTCATGTATTCTCACGGCGAGTATTTTGCATTAGGCAAAAACCTTGGCAAATTCGGCTTTAGTGTGAAAAAGAAATAATTATTTTAAAAGCATATCCATCAGATATGCATAGACATCTTCGTTCTGATTTTTCCAATTATTGCAGATTGCTTCTGCCTGTTCTTTGGTGGACACGCAGAGTGTCAGATCGATGATCGTGCTGCTGTCGGAGCGAACCTGACAGCGCACATCGTATTTCTGGTTCGTTGTTTTATAGTAATCTGCAAGAATGGAATTCTCCTGTCGGAACTCTAATTGGTTCGCTTCGAAGAATTTGATCACATCTGCTTCAATTCCATCATTGATTTTATCTTTAAAGAAACCAAGCGTCTCTTTGCCGGCGGCAGTAAGTGTGTACTGTGTGTTGGAATGTGTGGATTCCGCAAGAATCAGATCCGCATCGACGAGATCGCCGAGGACTTCCTGAACGCGAAAATAATCGGTATATTCCTCACTTAAGAAAAAGTTGGAAATCTGTGTATTCGTCAGTGGGAATCCTGCTTTGCTCAGCATATATAAAATTGTAAGTTTATAAATCGTAAATGGTTCAGCCATGTTTTATGTCTCCTTTTTGTGTATGATAGATGTAGGCGATTGCGAAACTCCTGTGGCGGCGTGCTCCGGCTGGGCTGACCCAGTGGCGGGCTTCTACGCTGAACACGATTTTAGACAAAATCATTGAATTTGCGAAAATCTCTGCTGGGCTCAATTTT
>OBLI01000806.1_pt1 | contig 32741 bp, 24 predicted proteins | sample 1519701 | NCBI WGS metagenome assembly OBLI01 (sample SAMEA3663005, study PRJEB22513) | pig gut metagenome | biome: pig gut; feature: pig-associated habitat; material: faeces | place: France | collected 2012 | reverse complement strand
TAACGTAATTAATTAAGAGTTATTAAGACTCTTCTTCCAGTCTGCAAAATTAAAGGAGAGGCGACACACGCACATATACTCAGGGTGACACTATGACTTGCTAATATTAGTGGACATGTGTCGCCTCTCCGAGGCTTGATATATAATACACGTGATTACCCCACCTTGTGCTCAGTCGTCGGCTTCGCCTCCTCCCTCTCTTCAGGTGGGGTTTCTAACGGTTTCGCCCCTCCGGGGCTGTGGACAAAAGCAAGCTCATTGGTGTTCCTTTCTGACAGTCGCACCCCTTCAGGGCTTATATCTAACATCCTCATTCAGAGTATCCCCCTTGTTTTAGATATTCCAAACTTCCCCATAGCTTTACTTCCTACCTGCCCATCTATCCACTATATATAATAATGTCTACCGTCCACTGAAACTATTTATATTCCATAGACAGCTATATATGTGTGAGATATGCCATGATGTTCAATTGATTTTCTGTTCTGTTTATCTTGTTTTCTACGAATACCACACAATAAAATATATAATTGTAACAATTCTGATAGAATTTTAGGGTAAATATGATAAAAAAGCATAAAATAAGTTGGTAGTATCATAGAAAATACTTAATTTTGCATTAAAATATACGTGGTATGCTGTGCCATAATGTTAGGAAGTAAATTTTTTAATCGATTAAATACATAAAGAAACAATGAAAAAACGCATCTTTTCTCTCCTTATGCTGTCAATGATGGCATTTGGTATGGTATCGGCTCAGAATCAGCCAACAGAGAAAGTTACTTACACATTCCAGCCACACTGGTTCATCCAGCTTCAGGGCGGTGTGCAGGAGACTCTCGGTGAGGCAAAGTTCGGCGATCTCCTTTCTCCAACTGTTCAGGGTGAGATAGGCTACCAGTTCTCTCCAGTATGGGCTCTCCGTCTCGGTGTTAACGCATGGCAGAGCAAAGGTGGCTGGGGTGAGAACACAGCAGCTGCTTGGGGCCTCCCACAGAACACATTCAAGTGGAACTATGTTGCTCCTGCTATCGATGTTAAGTTCAACATCGTCAATGCTATCTGGGGCTGGAAGCCAGGTCGTGTATTCACAGCTAACATCATCGCCGGTGGTGGTGTGAACTTTGCTAACGACCACTCTGACGCTTCTGCTATCTACGCTAAGGTGCCAGGTATCATGCCTCACTATCGCACAGGTTCTTCAACAATGCCTTTCGGACGCTTCGGTCTTGACCTCGACTTCGCTGTTTCAAGTCGTGTATCTCTCAACGTTGAGGGTCTCGCACACGTGCTCAGCGACCACTACAATGGCAAGCACGAGAACAACGCTGACTGGTATTTCAATGTTCTCGCTGGTGTGAAGATTGCTCTCGGCAAGACATACAACAAGATTGTTGAGGTTATCGAGCCAGAACCAGTCGTTATCGAGGAACCAGCTCCAGAACCAGAGCCAGTTGTTGTAGAGGAGAAGGTTGAGCCATTCATGTGCAACGTATTCTTCAAGATTAACAAGACTGTCGCTGAGGCACAGGAGTATGCTAAGATTAAGGAGCTCGCAGAGTACATGAAGAAGTACCCAGAGTCAAAGGTTACTCTCTCAGGCTATGCTGACAAGGGCACAGGTAACGCACGCATCAACCTCCGTCTCTCTGAGGGCCGTGTAAACTACGTTGCTAACTGCCTCCGCAATGAGTTCGGCATCGAGGCTGAGCGTATCTTCACTGAGTTCAAGGGTGATACAGTGCAGCCATTCGCTGACAACGATTCTAACCGCGTTACTATCTGTGTAACAAAGTAATCTGTCAGACACGATAAGACATAAGAATCTAATATATGCCTCCCGTCTCGTCATGAGTCGGGAGGCATTGTCATATATCCCCATATCTGTCGCCGTGTGCCGCCTCCCCTGCGTTGCTGTGGATAATCACAAGCTCATGGCTCTTAGCTTGGCGTAGATACTTCGAGACTCAGCTCTTGGATATCCTCTTATCCAGTGATTATTCTAACGCATCATTGGCTGTCCGAGTAATCCTATCGTTTCTCACCCTACAGTTCAATAATAAAAAAACTCCAGACATGCATGTGTGTTGCATTGTCTGGAGCGTCGTGTAGATGAATTCTCCTGTTCGTGGCAGACATAAAGGTGGGAAGCCTTGTGGATGTAAGCCGTCGCAGGGATGTCGTTATGTCATTCTAAATGGACTATTCTCGCGGCACAGGATAGTCTACGGCACCGCCATCATAGATTATCTTCCTCTCTTTTCCGAATGCGGAGACAGGAACCTGCCAAGTGCAGCTGACACCTACGTGAAGATTTTCTGTCACCTTGTAGTTCAGTCCGCCACCCATCATTATCCCTGGCATGGCGTAGGGAGCGAGGCCGGCGGGAGAGTACATGGCGGCGTAGTATGGCGAATAATATGGATAGAATGAGTCTCTCATCATCATCCTGTTACCATCATCCCCGGCAAGCGATGCTGTCACAGAGGCAAAGGCGAGAGCTGTCAGACGGTCTGTCAGCTTATATGCCAGGATGCCTTCGGCAGTGGCTGTCAGATATGACTCTCCCTGACAACGCATGTGGGACAGTGTCAGTCCGCCCGCATAGCTCAGTCTGTCGTTCCCTTTGCCTAAATATAACGCTGAGACATCGGTATGGAAGGCTCCATTGCGGAATGGGTTGTTGCGCCCGAAACCTATTGTAGCACCAAGGTCAAGCTGAAGGTTCAGTCCCTCGTGCAGGTGCCAGTAGCTACGGCCGTAGGGAGAATAGAATGGTATCTCCTGTGCTGTGGCCATAAGGCTTATGGATAAGAGAGTGGCTGTGAGTAATCTTCTCATAGGATAATTGGGATGTTTATTGGGGGTATGCACCAGTGAAAGCCTGTGTCTGCTGTGGAGGGGGGCGGAATGAACAATTCGTCTGTAGTAATGTACCTAAGCTAACGAAAGGTTTATCCCGGTCTTTATGATTCGTGTCTGGCAGACGGTTTTACTGGTAGTCCGGTGAAATCAGTTGTTGCTTACGGCAAGTCGACCGAAAGGTCCTGTCGTAGAGCCACGGTATCGTGTCATGCCTTTGGCACCCTTTGCGTCACCGTCGTTCTCGGCGTAGACACAGTTGCCTCCGTTGTTCATGTCATAGCGCCGCTTGCATACGGCGCATGTCGCCATACCATCCTGCCCGATGGTGAGAGGCTTGGAGCGCACGGGGATGGCGTCAGGGACAAAACAGTTGGGGCACTCACGGTCGTAGGCGTAGAAGAGCCCCGTCAGTGTGCCATATCCGACGATGATGGCGTTATTCATGCCGACATCCCTTGTCAGGCGCAGGTCGACGGCTGTGTATGCTGTCACAGAGCTCTGGCCGTAGTTGTTGGTGAGCTGGTACTGATGCTTCACCTCGTCAGCGGATATCTGGCAGAATACCCCTGGCGATGTCGGACTCATTGCCGAGGCGAGGGTGGGGTCCTGGTGTATGCTGTTGTCGATGACGAGATAGCAGGGATATCCGGAGAACGTGAAATTGTCTGTGCAGGAGCCAATGATTATTGACATGAGCGTCAGCATGATGTATCGTCGCATAGCAGAGTCGTGTGTGAGAGTTATTGTGAGAGCAGCCGGATATGACGAGGGGAGGGTGGCAGCCAGTGTCTTTGCCGGCAGGATATGGCCAACGGCCTTTCTACCCCCGCAATCGGTCATTGAATTTCAGAAAAAAATCCGTCCTGGGTTTATGCCTTCTCGCCTGTCGCGAGCAGTCTTGCCTCTGCCTCTGCCACACGCCTGAAGTTGAATCCTTCTATTATGCTCTCCATAAGCGCTGTTATGCGGTCGTTGCAGAGATTGCCTATTGACCCCTCATGAGTGTGGTGTATGTTCTTGTCTGGCACGAAATTGCCCGACTCTATGTCCAGTCCCACCTTCTTGTATGCGTCCCTGAATGGCATTCCGTCGGCAGCAAGGCGGTTGACCTCCTCAACAGAGAATATGGCGTCGTACATCGGATTGTCCATGATGTCAGTGGCCACGCTCATCTTGTTTATGATATATGCCGCCATGCTGAGACAGTCGTCCAACTCTCCGAAAGCGGGAAGGAAGACCTCCTTGATAATCTGAAGGTCACGGAAGTATCCGCATGGGAGATTGTTCATGATGAGTGTCACCTGCTGTGGCAGTGCCTGTATCTTGTTGCATTTGGCGCGTATAAGCTCGAAGACATCGGGGTTCTTCTTATGTGGCATAATGGACGAGCCTGTCGTACACTCCTTGGGGAGCTTCACAAACTGGAAGTTCTGTGAGTTGAAAAGGCAGGCGTCGAAAGCCATCTTGGCTATTGTCCCCGCCACGCTCGCGAGTGCGAACGCCACATTGCGCTCCATCTTCCCTCGTCCCATCTGTGCGTAGACGACGTTATAGTCCATGGAGTCGAATCCAAGGAGGTCTGTCGTCATCTGCCTGTTAAGCGGGAATGATGAGCCGTAGCCTGCCGCCGAGCCAAGAGGGTTGCGGTTTGTCATACGGTAGGCCGCCTGAAGGAACAGCATATCGTCGGCCAATGACTCGGCATAGGCTCCAAACCATAATCCGAAGCTTGATGGCATGGCTATCTGCAGATGAGTGTATCCTGGCATGAGGATGTCACGATACTGCTCAGACTTCTGTATCAGCTCGTCGAATAGAGTCTTGACTGAATCGACGACGCTGTGCAGTGCGTCACGTGTGAAGAGCTTGAGGTCAACAAGCACCTGGTCGTTGCGTGAGCGTCCGGAGTGAATCTTCTTGCCCATATCGCCCAGTTTCCTCGTCAGCATGAGCTCTACTTGTGAGTGGACATCCTCTATGCCGTCCTCGATGGTGAATGAGCCGTCAAGGCATACGTTGTATATCTCTCTCAGCTCTCTGAGTAGCTGTGGCAGCTCATCGTCGGCTATCAGCCCTATGCTGTTGAGCATTGTGATGTGTGCCATGGAGCCAATGACATCGTAGCGGGCGAGGTAGAGGTCCATCTCACGGTCGCGTCCTATGGTGAAGCGTTCTATCTCCTTGTTTATCTCGTAGTTCTTTTCCCAAAGCTTCATAGTGGTGGTCTGTTGGTTTTGTGTTGGTTCAGGCATCCGCCAGGAACGGAGGATGAGGTGGGGTGGAGGGGCAGGTTTTTTTGCAAGGGGTGTGGCATGGGGTGTTTTTGTGTAGCAGGGGGGATGGTTTTGGTGGATAGGGGGGGTAGTAAGGGGCAGGGGTGGTTGATTGATGGGTGTGGGGTGGATATGCTGTGTTTGATTGGTTACATCATCTGGTATGGGAGCTGTGCGAGCATGTCGGCGAAGTTGTCTATTCCTTTCTCAAGCTTCTTGCCTATCATCATCTTCATCATCATGTTCAGCTCAGCCTTCAGTGTGCATCTTATCTTTGCTCCTCCGGCAGAGACGGGCAGCATCTGTATCCAGAGTGTGGCCTGGAGTGGTGAGTCGGTTGTCTCCATCTTCACACATCTGTTCTCCTCCCTGTCGACAATTGTCAGAGTCAGACTGCCAATCATGGGCGCTGGGATAGAGACAGAGTCGTTGGTCAGCTGCACATCCTTCAGCTTGTCGAGCTGTGAGGGGTCCTGTCCGGCCTCCTGCAGCTTCTGCTTTATGACAGGGTTGTCGGCAGCGCTCTCGAGCACCGGTCTGAATGTCTCAAGGTTTGCCAGCTTCTGGTATATCTGCTCACATGTGGCCTGTGGCACCATCTTCACTTCGCTTTCGTATTTTGCCATTTTGTTAATCTTTTTTTTCTTGGTCCTGGCAAGCCTTCGCCCGCTGTCAGAAGACAGTGTGGGGATTGCATGCCAGTCAGTTATTAATCCTGTCGGTCAGTTATTAATCCTGTCTGTCAGTTATAATAAGGGACGGCGGGCATTGTACTGTCCCGCCATCCCTCATGTCTCTATGTGTGGAACCTTCGTGTGGAAGGATGCTTATTTCATCCATGTGGAAGGGCTCTTCCTCCACTCGGCGAGCACCTCAAGGTCTGACTCCTTTATATATCCCGTCTTGGCTGCTATCGCTGTAGTGTGTGCGTAGTCGGATATTGTCACGAGCCTTACACCAGCTTCCTTGAATGCCTCCTCAGCCTGTGGGAATCCGTATGTGTAGCTTGCTACCATACCCACGACATTGAATCCGGCGTTGCGGAGAGCCTCGACAGCTTTGAGCGATGAACCACCAGTAGAGATGAGGTCCTCGATGACAACGACATCTGCGCCCTCAGGCAGTGTACCCTCTATGAGGTTGCCCATACCGTGGTCCTTCGGTTTAGAGCGTACATAGCAGAAAGGCATCCCGAGCTCCTCTGCCACGAGTGCTCCCTGTGCTATTGCTCCTGTTGCCACTCCCGCCACGGCATTAGCCTCTGGGAACTCGCTGTTGACTATATGGCACAGTTCCTGCTTCACGAAGCGTCTCACGTCAGGGTATGCGAGAGTCTTGCGGTTGTCTGTATAGATAGGCGATTTCCATCCTGAGGCCCATGTGAAAGGCTCCTGTGGCTGAAGCTTTATTGCTTTGATGGCGAGCAGCTTTGCTGCGAAAGCGTTCTTTATTGATTCCATGATGTTATGTTTGGGTATAGTTCTTATGTTTTCTGCAAAGGTACGCTTTTTTCTTCAATTCTGCTTTCCTTTTGCTTGTTTCATGATATATTTATAGCCTTTTTAACTCTTTTGATGCATGATGCGTGGGGCTGGAAGGTCTTTTCCTTGCTGGTATATGATGCTCGGCAGGTATCTGGGGACAGGAAAGCATGGAGGGCTGTACCTTGTGTCAGGATGTGTGCTGAGTGTCAAGGTACAGCCCTCCGGGCTATTGCAGGAGTTATCATGGCTTATGCTTGCCCACCCCCTGTTTCCTGTCAAGTTATGTCTTACGGTGAGGGCTTCTCTCCGTAAATGGTGTCTCACGGTGAGGCTCTCCGGAAAACTGCATGGGTGAAGGGTGGCGAGCTTGCCCGAATATGGTCATTTCTTCTTCTGCTTCGGCATGTCTTGTACAATCTCGAAGTCGAGCTGGCGTTTCTCCACGTTAGCTCTCGCTACCTTTATGCGTACAGAATCGCCGAGCGAGTAAATGTTGTGCCTTCTCCTTCCGCGCAGGCAGTAGTTGCGCTCGTCGAAGTCATAGTAGTCGTCGTTGAGGTCGCGCATAGGCACCATTCCCTCACAGTGGTTCTCGTCAATCTCACAGTATATTCCGTAAGCAGTTATGCCAGATATATGAGCGTCGTACTCCTGCCCGAGGAATTTGCCCATGAACTCAACCATCTTATACTTTATCGAGTCACGCTCAGCCTGCTGTGCCAGTATCTCCATGTCGCTTGAGTGCTCACAGAGCTCCTCGTATTTCTTCTCGCTTGCCGAGCGTCCTCCCTTCTGGTAGCGTGTCAGCAGCCTGTGTACCATGGTGTCGGGGTAACGGCGTATAGGCGATGTGAAGTGGGTGTAATAGTCGAATGCGAGACCGTAGTGTCCGATGTTGTGTGTGGTATATTTCGCCTTCATCATAGCTCTCAGTGCGACGGTCTCTATGAGTTTCTGCTCTTTCTTCCCATTACAGTCGGCGAGGAGCTTGTTCAGCGATTTTGTCACGGCGCCCTTTGTCCCGGCTGTCTTCAGCTTGTAGCCGAATCTGACGATGAAGTCGCGCAGTGTCTCGAGCTTTGTCGGGTCGGGCACATCGTGCACACGGTATGGCAGCACCTTCGCCTTCTGTCCCTTCTTCACCTTCCCGACACTCTCCGCGACGGTCCTGTTGGCGAGGAGCATGAATTCCTCGACGAGCTTGTTGGCTTCTTTCGAGACTTTGAAGTAGCATTTCACAGGTTTCCCCTCGCTGTCTATCTCGAAGCGCATCTCCTCCCGGTCGAAGTTCACGGCGCCGTTCTGGAACCGTTTCTCACGCAGTTGCTTCGCCAGCGCCCATAGCGTGTTTATCTCGTCCTTATAGTCGCCGTCCTCTCCTTCTATGCGTGCTTGCGCCTCCTCGTATGTGAATCTGCGGCTGCTCTTTATGACAGTATGCACGAGCCGCCAGTCTGTTATGTTGGCCTCTGGTGTCATCTTGAAGATGACGGAGTAGGCCAGCTTCTCCTCGTCAGGTCTCAGTGAGCAGATGAAATTGCAGAGTCTCTCAGGGAGCATCGGTATGGTGCGGTCGACGAGATATATGCTTGTCGCCCTTTTCTGCGCCTCTTTGTCTATGACGCTTCCCTCCTTGACATAGTGGCTGACATCGGCTATATGCACTCCGACCTCGTATGCCCCATCGTCGAGTTTCCTCAGCGAGAGCGCGTCGTCAAAGTCCTTGGCGTCGTGAGGGTCTATCGTGCATGTGAAGACATCCCTGAAATCCTCCCTCTCGGCGTAGTCCTCGGCTGTTATCTCTGCCGGTATACGGTTGGCAGCGTCCTCGACATTCTTCGGATAAGAGTAAGGCAGGCCGTACTGTGCGAGTATGGCGTGCATCTCGGTGTTGTTGTCGCCTGTCTGTCCGAGGACAGCTATTATCTCTCCGATGATGTGCCCACGGCCCTCCTTAGGCCATTCTGTCACTCTCACCACGACCTTGTCGTTAGGCTTTGCCTTGTGTACGAGCCTCTTGGGGACAATGATGTCCTTATATACATTCTCCCCCTCTGGTGTCACGTATGTCACATCGTGCTCCACGCTGACCTTTCCGACGAACTGCTGCTTGCGTCTCTCCAGTATCTGTGTCACGACAGCCTCTTTTATGTGATGGTCACGGCGTGCCACCATAGTCACCTGCACGCGGTCGCCATCGAGTGCGAACATGGAGTTGCGCTCGGCTATGAAAACAGGCGGTTGGTCTGTCCCGTCGGGCTGGAAAGAGTTCTTTCCGTTGCTCTTGCGTATGAATGTACCCTCCAGCACTTGTCCCTGGAGATTCAGCCTGTATGATGTGTCAGTGACACGGATGAGGAAGTCGTCCCATGCCATCTCCTCCATCGTGTCGACGGCGAGAAGCTTCAGAGGATGAGTATCGAGATGCAGCTTGCGGAATATGTCCTTGAACGTGAATGTGGTATTGGGCTCATTCTGGAAAAAATCAGCCAATAGTTCAGCTAATTGTTTCTTTGTTATGCGTTTCTTTCCTTTTTTTCCTTTTCCCATGGTTTTTGTGTTTAGTTTTTGCAAAGTAACGAAATATTTTGTACCTTTGCAAGCACTTATCGTGAAAATTATGTTAAAGTTATATCCCCATGGATATTCCTTGACGTTTTTTCTTGACTGTCATGGCTTTACGCCCGGATGCTGCCGTGGTGTGTCATGGCATCTTTTGGCGTGCAGAATAATGCGGAGCCACCTCATTGCCCGCAGCACGTCGCTGCCTCTGGGACAAGGCGTGGCCTTCAAGCATGCTGTGACGGCAACTGTCTCCGTGTATGCTCCACCCCTTTCCCCTTATAACCAATTTCAACGACATAAGAACGATGAAGATACTTATAACTGGAGCGTCAGGCTTCATAGGCTCGCACATAGCTGAGGAAGCCCTCTGCAGAGGGTGGGAGGTGTGGTGTGCCATGCGCCGCAGCTCGTCGCGCAGATACCTTACCGACCCTCGTCTCCATTTCATAGAGCTTGACCTCTCGTCAGAGACCCAACTGGAGGAGGCGCTGAGGCCGCATCGGTTTGATGTCGTCATCCACGCCGCAGGAGCCACGAAATGCCTGCACCGTGAGGAGTTCTTCAAGACCAACACCGAGGGCACACGCCATCTTGTAGCAGCCCTCAGGAAGACAGGTGTAGGGCGGCTCGTCATGATGAGCTCGCTCTCTGTCATCAATTCCATCCCCGCCGAGGCCCGTGGAGCGGCTACAGCCTACGGAGACTCAAAGCTTGAGGCAGAGAAGATAGTGCAGGCATCAGGCTTAGAGTATGTCATACTGAGGCCTACGGGAGTCTATGGTCCGCGTGAGACAGACTATTTCCTCATGGTGAAGAGCATCATGGGACATACGGACTTCATGGTTGGATATGAGCCCCAGACACTTACATTCGTCTATGTCGACGATATCGTCAGGGCAGCCATGAACGCCTCTACGCTGCCAGCCGCTGATGTCGCAGGCAATACCTACGCCATATCAGACGGAGAGGAATACTCCACACGCGACTTCTCCGACTTTATCATTGACAACATAACGCGCATCAAGGGACGCCGGCAGAGAGTCGTGAGGCTTACCGTGCCGCTGTTCATCCTCAAGGCTGTGTGTGCCGCGGGAGAGATGCTCTCCAAACTGACTAACAAGCCTACGGCGCTCAACAGAGACAAGTATAACATCCTGTCGCAGAGAGACTGGCGATGTGACATCACCCCAGCAAGGACATCACTGAGATATAAGCCACAAGTGAAGCTGGCAGAAGGTGTGAGGCGAACAGTAGAATGGTATTTTGAGAACAAATGGATTTGACACCATACCGGATTCTTATCCACTGTAAGCATCAACATACTTAACATCAACAGAATACATAACATACGGCATATCCCATGTGCCACCCTCTCCAGATGCCGCTATCCTCGTGCTCGGCTGAGTCTGGTGGCTCCTCATCAGGCGCATTATGGGATATCCACCCAGCCACCCCGCTGTGAAGCAATAAATGAAAGATAAATTATTGAAAATAACCCATTCCCCCATCCGCGGCCTTCTTCCACATGAGTGGGCAGTCATATTCTACGCCATTATGACGCTTGCTATGGTCGTGTTCTGCTCTACGAGCTATGCCGACCCCTCTGCCCTTGTGTGGACACGCGTAAAGCTTATCGCTGCCATGCTGGCCTTCTGGGGGCTCTACCGCCTTCTTCCATGCCCGCTGATGATGCTCGTCAGAGTGTTGTCGCAGATATTGCTCCTCGGCGAGTGGTATCCCGACACATACACCCTCAACAGCATCCTGACAAATCTTGACCCTGTCGTCGCCACATGGGAGCAGGAAATCTTCCATTGCCAGCCGTCGCTCCTCTTCTCTGAGCAGATGCCGTGGTGGTGGTTCTCTGAGCTGATGCACTTCGGCTATGGATCCTATTATTTCCTCCTGCTCATCGTCCCGCTGATGTATTTCGCGAGATACAGGGCCGATTTCCTGCGTGCGTCGTTCATACTCATCACATCGTTCTTCCTGTTCTACATCATATTTGACTTCCTCCCTGTCGCAGGGCCACAGTATTATTTCCATGCCATAGGGACAGATAGCGCCATGAAAGGTGTATTCCCTGATGTCGGGACATACTTCGCCACACACAGGGAGTGTCTCCCGATGCCTGGGAGCGACGGGCCATGCCATATCTTCGTGCAGACCATGCACGATGCCGGCGAGCGCCCGACGGCCGCTTTCCCCTCCAGCCATGTCGGCGTAGCGACAGTCCTGCTACTACTCTTGGGGCGGTACTGCAAGAAGCTCAAGACGCTGGAGCCGCTCGTGTATTATATCCCCGTATATATCCTCCTGTCGCTATCAACAGTATATATCAAGGCACACTATGCCATCGACGCCATTGCAGGCCTTGTCTTCGGAGTGATATTCTACTTTGCGCTGAACACAATATTCAATGCCAGTAGTTACAGAGGAATCAAGGTCGAATAGAAAGCCTGCAGGGAAGAGAGACACCACCATTATAGAAAATTGAAAGAACTTATCATAAACCGCTGCCATCAGCATACATGCCAGGCATGGCAGGGTGGGGCACAACCCACTGATAAAAGACAATAAACCACGATACGATGTCAAAAGTAAACATTATCGAGGTCAGCACGTCGCGTGACATGGACCGTTTCATAAACTTCAATTACGACCTGTATAAGGGAAATCCCTATGCTGTCCCGGAACTTTACAGCAGCCTGAAAGATACATTCAACCCAAAGAAGAATGCCGCGCTTGAGTTCTGCGACTTCAAGCTCTTCCTGGCCGAGAGGGACGGAGAAATTGTCGGACGAGTGGTCGGAATCATCAACAACAGGGCCAACGAGACATGGAACAGGCAGACAGTACGCTTCGGGTGGATTGACTTCATCGACGACTACAGTGTCAGCGAGGCCCTTCTGAAGTCTGTCGCCGACTGGGGGCGCCGTCATAACATGGAGGATATGGAAGGCCCGCTCGGATTCACCGACCTTGACCGTGAGGGCATGCTCGTCGAGGGTTTTGACCAAGTCGGCACCATGTCCACCCACTATAACTATCCATACTATCCGAAACACATGATTCGCCACGGCCTTGTAAAGGAGATTGACTGGGTGGAGAGGCGTGTCATGGTGCCTGAGGGAGGCGTCCCGGAGAAGTTCAAGAGAGTGGCTGAGATAGCCACACGACGCTCAAACCTGCATATCAAGAAGCTGAAGAACATGAAGGAGGTCTTCGAGGAGGGATACGGCAAGGCCATCTTCGACCTCATAAACGAGAGCTACGCCAAGCTTTTCGGATACTCTCGCCTGACAGACAAGCAGATAGACCAGATATTACACAACTATCTGCCGCTGCTCGACCTCAACATGCAGACACTGATAATGAATGAGAAGGAAGAGCTGGTAGGTGTGGGCCTCTGCATGCCAAGCATCGTGAGGGCATTGCAGAAATCGGGCGGGAAGATGCTGCCTCTCGGATGGTACCATCTCCTGCGCTCGCTGAAGTTCAAGCACGAGGACGGTGTGGAGCTGCTGCTCATAGCCGTACGTCCTGACTATCAGGGACGCGGTGTCAACGCCCTGCTCTTCAATGATCTCATCCCAATATTCAATAAGATGGGATTCAAATGGGCAGAGACTAACCCTGAGATGGACACGAACATACAGGTAGGCTCACAGTGGGAATACTTCGACTATATAACCCACAAGCGCCGCCGCTGCTACTCTATGCCGCTCTGACAACCATAGCCACCACCCTAATGGCGGGGACCGAGAGACAGACTCGACAAGAAAACGTGAAAGTCCGCAGAAGACATGGGCATCATTGATACCCATCCTTCTGCGGACTTTCACGTTATGGTGTCACTCAAGCCATATCTTCAGACAACCTCCTGTGGCTGCCAGTCACACGGCTCTTTCTTGAGACTTGGCAGAATATATCGGCTCTTCCTTGAGAGCTGGCAGGAGATATCAGCTTTTTATTGAGAGCTGGCAGGTGATATCAGCTTTTTTTCTGGAGACGTGGCAGACGACATCGGTCTTGCCATTGCGCTCCATTTCTGCCCCATCGCCATTCTGGGACGGTGGGGCAGTCATATATGGAGCGTGCAGCGAGGTTTAGTAACCCTTGTTCTGATACTCGGCAGCGTTGTCGAGGAGCAGAATCTCGCTGCTTGATATCGGGCGCACATAGTGTATGTCTCTCACGAACGACCCGCTCTTCACCTGAGGATTGCAGCGTGCGAGGCGGCTCTCGAAGGCGCGGAAGCGCTTCAGAGTCATCCAGCGGTTCCACTCACCTATCATCTCACGTGCATACTCGTCGAGCAGGAAATCATCTGTTATGTCAGCTGCTGAGACATTGAGGCTTCCGTCATGGTTATAGCATGCACGGTTGCGCAGAGTGTTCAGACGCGATGCTGCTGAAGCCTTGTCGCCGAGGCGGTAGTCTATCTCTGCCGCAACGAGGTATGTCTCGCCGAGACGGTAGATGAACTGGTCGGCGGCGACGTATGCCTTGTTAGGATTGGCGAGATAGTCTGGAATCATGCAGTATCCCTTTATGAGTGTAGGGAAGAAGCGTTTCGGGTTGGCCTCGTCGGCATAGTTGTCGTCGATGTTGTATACGGCATAGTTCTTCGCGTTGCGCTCAGCGGCCGACTTATAGTCGCGTGAGAGGAGAATGATTGTGTCTCCCAATGCGACATCGAATGCTGTGTTGCCGGCACGTGACTCATCGAGATTGTAGCGTGCGGCGTCAGTGGCGTTCCATGTGTAGGCTGTCTTGGCTGCGTTTGTCGCCTTGTTACAGTAGTAGACTGTCTGGAAGAAAGCGTCGAAGCGGCTGTCGCTGCGGTCAGCGTAGAGATTGTACATATACTTGTTAGGCTCGAAGACACAGTCGCCCTTCAGCACCTTCGGTGTTGACTTGACGCTTGGTTCCAGTCCCTCGATGTATATGCCCTCCTTGTTGTTGTTGTATGCGCAGTACTTCTTCCATGTGCGGTTAGGATAGTTGCCGCGTGGGTTGAGGCTAAGGTCAGTCTCTGAGCGTGATATGACGAAGAGCGCCTCCTTGTTGTCCTTGTTGTTAGCCTCGGCGAAGATGTCCTTCGCGTCGGCATACAGCCCTGTGTTGAACATCTCGGCGTTGTTCAGCAGCTCGTCGGCGGCAGCCTTTCCTTTCCTCAGCAGCTCCTGTGCCTCGGCCTGTGAGATAGGCTCGGCGTTCCAGTTGCGGCACAAGTCGTCAGTATATGTGGCGTATGTCAGGCATGCCTTGGCATAGAGGTGGTATGCGGCAGCACGGCGCACATGACCCTGGTTAGACTGTTTCAGGGGGAGATGCTTCATGGCGAACTCGAGGTCGCTGAGGATGACGTCGTAGAACTCGCTGACCTTGCTCATAGGGAGCGACTTCATCTCTGTCGATGTCGGTTCTGTGCTGAGATACTTGCCTCCCCAGTACTCTACGATGTTGAACAGGGCATGGGCGCGTATGAAGTGTGCCTCGGCTGCCAGCGCGTTCACCTTCTCCTGTGGGGCGTCGGTCACGAGGCTCTCATATTTTATCGCTCCGTTGCAGGCATTCAGCGTGCCGTAGAATCCCTGGTAGCCCTCGTTCATGAGGTTGCAGTTTGCACCGAAGTCCTCATATCTCATGAGCTTGCTGTAGTTGCCGTTCGTGCCGGGGTTGACATCGGCCCATATGTCTGTGCCACCCTCAGCCTCGAAGAGGAAGCTGTCCTCTGCCTGGCCGTATATGACACGTATCATGTCGAAGTAGCAGTCGTTGATTTTCTTCTCGAATCCCGCTATTTTCGTCCATTCAGCCTCAGTAGCGCCAGATGGGTTTGTCTCGTCAAGGCTGCAGCTCGCCAGCGAGAGGGTCATCACTGCAGCTGTTATTATCAGTTTATATGTTTTCATCTTTGTCGTTGGTTATACAGGGTTAGAATGTAAGGTTGATACCGAATACGAACTGCTTTGACAATGGTGTGTCGTCGTCGTTGCCGCCCTTCTCAGGGTCATAGTCCTTGAGGTAAGAGCATTTCGTGAAGACGAATGGGTTGTTCGCGGTGAAGTATATTCTGGCACGCTCTACATTGAGCTTCTTCAGCCACTGCTGTGGAACAGTGTAGCCGAGTGTTATGGTCTTGATCTTGAAGTATGAGCCGTCGAAGTAGTTGGCCCAGTCCATATAGTTCGGGTTGCCGTTGTTGGCGTCAGGCATAGCGTAGCGTGCGCTCTGGTTGTCCTCTGTCCAGTAGTCGCAGATGACTGGTGACGGAGAGACACCGTCGCCACGGTACCATCCTGTCATGCCGTAGTGGATAGTGTACTTCCAGCGCATGAGCATGAGTACAGTGAGGTCGAATCCCTTGTATGTGAATGTGTTCTGCATGCTTGCTGTCCATTTCGGAGTGGCATTGCCCAGGACATAGTAGTCGTCAGTGTTCAGCTTGTAGTTCGCCTCTCCCTTCTCTGCTATATGCACCTGTCCTGGCTTCTGGCCGTACTTGGCGGCCTCCTCAGCCTCTGCTGTGCCCCAGATGCCGAGATACTTGTAGCCGTAGTATGTCTTCACCGCCTCGCCTGGGATGAGATAGTAGTCGCCGAACTGTAGTGGTCCCTCTGATGTTGTCTTCACCACTTCCTCGTCGTTGGTCGACCAGTTGAGCGTTGTTGTCCATGAGAAGTCGCGCGACTGGATGTTGCGGCTTGTGATGCCAATCTCCCATCCCATGTTGCGTGTCTCGCCGACATTGGCCCATGTCTTGAATGCCGACTGTCCGAATCCGCCTGCTCCGTACGGGAGGCTCTTCTGGTAAAGCACATCCTTTGTCACTGTGCGGTACCAGTCGACATTCAGCACGAGACGGCTCTTGAAGAGAGAGAGGTCGATACCGGCGTCAAACTGATATGACTTCTCCCAGCCGAGGTCCTTGTTTGCTATGAGCGAGCTGAAGCCAGAATAGTTCTGCACGTCAGAGCCGAAACCGAATCTTCCTGTGCGCACATTGTTTATCGTGGCATACTCTGCTGCGCCGGCATTGCCCGTCACACCGTAGCTGGCACGTATCTTCATGTCAGAGATGGCTGTCAGAGACTGCATGAAAGGCTCGTCACTGATGCGCCAGCCGATAGCCGCAGCGGGGAATATATCCCACTTGTTGCCGTCGGCAAGGACAGAACAACCGTCCCAGCGGGCTGACACGCTTGCGAGATACTTGCCCTTGTATGAATAGTTGGCGCGTGCCACGTATGACATCTTCTGGTTGCCGACGTATGAGGATGATACGGTCGGTGTGCCTGTTCCGGCGCCAAGGTTGTGGTAGCCGAAAGAGTCAGAGTCAAATCCTGTCGCCGTAGCGGTGACACGCTCTGTGCGGTTCTTTGACCACTCGGACACGGCTGTCAGCGCGAAGTCATGGTCGTCGTTTATGGTGAAGTTGTATGAGAGGACATTTTCCCATTTGAAACGGTAGCTGAGAGTGTTAGGTATGGATGCCGAGATAGGGTCTTTCTCCATGTGCTCATATGATTTGCTTCCTATGTACAGACCCTCCTTGCGGGCGTTGAAGTATCCGCTCACTGTCGACTTGAAGCGCAGACCCTTCAGCGGTGTCAGCTCAAGGTATGCCTGGGGTGTCAGCGAGAGGTTCTTCACGTTGCTGACATACTGTCCCTCTGCCTGGTCGGCGATAGGGTTGAGTGTGTTGCCGCCGTCGCCGAATGGGTCAAGGTTTATGCTTCCGTCCTCGTTATATGGCACACCGAGAGGCGCTGTGCTCATCATACGGTTCCAGATGCGGCTTGAGCGGCGGTCGTTGTTCGAGTACATGGCATAGAGGTTGACACCATATTTCAGGATGCTGTTTGCCTTGAAGTCAATCTTCGCGCGTGCTGAGTAGCGGTCAAGATGCTCGCCCTCAAGCGTTCCCTCCTGGTTGTAGTAGTTCAGGGAGAAGAATGAGCTGACCTTGTCGTTGGCGAATGATGTGCTCAGGTTATAGCTCTGTGTGATGCCAGTCTGTGTTCCCTCGTCGAACCAGTTGACCCAGTTGCCGTTGTCTATGAGCGTCTGGTAGGCTGTCGAGAAGAGGTTCTCCTCGCCGGCGTATGTGCCTGCATTCTGCTGTGCCAGACGGCGGAAGTTGACATAGTCCTCACCTGTGCGCACAGCGGGATAGGATGGTATGGTATTCCAGCCATAGTATGCGTCGAAGTTCACCTGGCGCTTGCCCTCCTTTGCCGATTTCGTGGTTATGATGATGACACCGTTCGCGCCTGCCGAGCCATAAACAGCTGTCGATGAGGCATCCTTCAACACCTCTATCGACTCTATATCGCTCGGGTTGAGCTCAGAGTATGAGCCCTGCACACCATCTATGATGAAGAGAGGGGTGTTGTCACCGTTTATGGAGCGTGTGCCGCGCAGCGAGATATTCAGCCCCGCATCAGTGTCGCCCGATGTGCGTGTGATGTCAAGACCTGCCACCTGGCCCTGTATGGCCTCAATAGGGTTGCTGACAGGGACACGGGCTATATCGTCGCTCTTTACCGAGCTGACGGCTCCCGTGAGGTCGCGTTTCTTTATAGTGCCGTAGCCGATGACCACGACATCGTCAAGACCTACAAGGTCTGACTCCATCTTAATCACTATGCCGTCTTTCAGACTGACACTCTGTGTCTTGAATCCTGCATAGCTCACTGTCACAGTGTTGCCATTGCGGGCGTCGAATGTGAAGTTGCCATCGATATCTGTTATCGTGGCGCCATTTCCCTTCTCGGAACGCACCGTTACACCAATCAGAGGCTCTCCGTTAGCGTCTACGACACGTCCCTTCACTGTCTTTGTCTGAGTGACACCCTGCTGTTCTCCTGCCTTCGAGCCAGCTGCATACGACTGCTGCGATAGACAGAATGAAGCCGAACCTGCTATCAGCACGGCCACAAGGCGTGTGCTAATGCTCATCCTTCTTTTTTTCATGAATGTTTGTTTTTGGATTAGCAAAGTTTTTAATGCAATAATTAATGCGCCGAATAATTTCATGTTGCTTATGCAGGCACATATTTTTCTCTAATAGTTAGATTTGGCGACAAAGATAGGGAAATAATTCCATACTGCAAAATATAATCAACGAAAATTCACGCTGCCTGCATGAAAAAAGTCTTCGCGACATGTGCCAACGTATAAAGTGGAGTCGTAAAGAACACTTGCCGTTTGCCGTGGGACTGGAGCGATAACCTCCACCTTGTGAGTACATACAGGATGCGCTGTGCTGTCCCGACATCCTCACCCTCCCCCTCCGCTACGATTGTGTTCATCATGGCTGAAGCCTATATGCCCCGCATGTGTATGCCATGCAAGCGCCTGAACTGTCTATAAGGAGAGAAAAAACGGAGCAGAGATGGTGTATGAAACAGAAAAAATGATTACCTTTGCCGTATGGGAAAATATACTGACGGCATGCTGCGGCGTGCCACTCGCCTGCTCGGCGAGGAAACAATGGGCATGATAGCCCACAAGAGCGTCATACTCTTCGGGGTAGGGGGTGTCGGGAGCTGGTGCGCAGAGGCTCTCGTCCGCTCAGGCATACTGCGTCTGACAATTGTCGACTGTGACCGTGTCTGTGTCACGAACATCAACCGCCAGCTCCTTGCCACATCGTCGACAGTGGGCGAGGTAAAGGTCGAGGCCATGAGGCGCAGACTCCTCGACATAAACCCCGAGGCTGAGATAACAGCCATAGACAGAGCGTTCACCGAGGAAACAGCCGGAACCTTCGGTCTGGAGACCTATGACTATATCATCGACTGTATCGACTCGCTGAAGGACAAGGTGCTGCTGATAAAGATGGCGACAGACACAGACGCGACATTCTTCTCGTCGATGGGAGCCGCGCTAAAGCTTGACCCCTCGCGCATACGCACAGCCGACTTCTGGAAAGTCCGCGGCTGTCCCCTCGGCGCTGCCCTCAGGAAACGCATCAAACAGTCAGGCATAACCCTCCGGCGCCATTTCACATGCGTATATAGCGAGGAACTTGTCGACAACCGCGGAGCCTCCGCCCCTGACGGAAGTATGCCCTGTGGGACAGAACTATGCTCATGCAGGCAGCACCACGATGATGACAGCCCCGTGAAGAAGAAACGCGTGAACGGCTCCTTGGTACATATAACAGCCATCTTCGGCATGATGATTGCCGGGCTGGTAATACAGGACTGTGCGAAAGACAGCAACGCTCCTGCCCCAGAAAGCTGATACCCACAAGCAATATCCTCACCACGCCTCTGGCTTCGGGGATACCGCTTGTCACTATAAAGCCATATTGGGTGCGAATAAATAAAAAAGAAGACAGCCTGACGTCTGCTGCTATCAGCAAATCGTCAGGCTGTCTTCATGTTGTCCCACTAGGACTCGAACCTAGTCAAACAGAACCAAAACCTGTTGTGCTACCATTACACCATGGGACAAACAATGAAACTTAATGTCGCTGCAAAGGTAATAAAAAATTACCTTCTGTGCAAATATTTCAGCTTAATATTATATTTATTTGGCGATGATGAGGAAGTATTTCTTCTTTCCCTGCTGTGCGAGAAGGTATTTCCCATCAAGAAGGTCAGCTTCTGTGATGACATGGTTGGCGTCAGAGAGTTTCTCCTTGTTCAGCGATACGCCTCCGCCCTGTGTGAGCTTGCGCATCTCTCCCTTCGACGGGAATACCTTAGCGTCCTGTGTCAGAAGCTCTATGGCAGGCTTGCCTATGATGGCGTCGCGTGGTATCTCGTAGTGTGGTACACCAGCGAAGACATCAAGCAGTGTCTGCTCGTCAAGCTTCAGCAGCGATTCCTTGGTCGATTTCCCGAAGAGTATGTTTGAAGCCTCTATTGCCATATCAAGGTCCTCACGTGAGTGGACCATCACTGTCACCTCCTCAGCAAGGCGCTTCTGCAGCGTGCGGCGGCCTGGGTCCTGACGGTGCTCGTCGATGATGGCGTCAATCTCTTCCTTGTCGAGCGATGTGAATATCTTTATGTAGCGCTCTGCGTCCTCGTCTGGAACATTAAGCCAGAACTGGTAGAACTGGTATGGTGAGGTGCGGGTGCGGTCTAGCCATATGTTGCCTGACTCTGTCTTGCCGAACTTGCGTCCGTCAGACTTTGTCACGAGAGGGCAGGTAAGGGCATAGCACTCGTTGCCGTTAGTGCGGCGTATAAGCTCTGAGCCCGTTGTGATATTGCCCCACTGGTCTGCTCCGCCCAGCTGCAGCTTGCAGTTCTTGTGCTCGTTGAGATAGAGGAAATCATATCCCTGGAGGAGCTGGTAGGTGAACTCGGTGAATGACAGGCCGTCGCGTGCCTCGCCGTTGAGACGCTTCTGCACAGACTCCTTCGCCATCATGTAGTTGACGGTGATATGCTTGCCGATGTCACGGGCGAAAGCGAGGAATGTGAAGTCCTTCATCCAATCGTAGTTGTTGACAAGCTCTGCACGGTTTGGCGCATCGCTGTCGAAATCGAGGAAGCGTGACAGCTGCTCCTTGATGCACTTAACGTTGTGTGCGAGGGTTGCCTCGTCGAGGAGATTGCGTTCCTGCGACTTGCCTGAGGGGTCGCCTATCATGCCTGTGGCACCTCCGATGAGGGCGAGCGGCTTATGTCCGCAGCGCTGGAAGTGGCGCAGCATCATGACGCCACAGAGATGGCCTATGTGGAGAGAGTCGGCTGTCGGGTCGATGCCGAGATATGCTGTCACCTGCTCTTTCTGCAGCAGCTCTTCTGTTCCTGGCATCATCTGGTGTATCATACCGCGCCAGGTAAGTTCTTCAACAAAGTTTTTCATTGATTGGATGTATAATGGCAGATGTCGTAGATATGGTGGTGGCTCACATCAGATGCAGGCTCTGTACATGTGTCTCCCGCTTGTGTGCATGCCGTTGTATCTGCCGGGGTTATTGTCTGCTAATTGTTGTTGGGGCGTAGTGTGGGGGGCGTAGTGTGGGCTTGTGCGCTACGGCCGTTGTGTGGTTGCCGCCTCATGTCAGGGGACAGGGTCGTAGCCTGAGCCTCCCCATGGATGGCATCTCATGAGCCTCTTTATACCAAGCCATAGCCCACGCAAGGGACCGTGCTTTATGATGGCTTGGCGCATATACTCTGAGCATGTCGGTGTGAACCGGCATGACGCTGGCGTGTAGGGCGATATGGCGTGCTGGTATATCCATATCGGCGCGAGGAGTATGGCTTTCAGTATGCGGCTCGGGGTGGTCATGGTGGTTGTGGTTGTTTGCTATCTCTCTGCCCCTATGGCTTCGGCGTCTGTCTTCGCCTCTTGCGGTGATGTTATTTTCTCCACTAAGCGTGACATGCGCCGTGAGAGGTCGGCCGTTGTGTAGTGCCTGTCGGCAAGCCATACGAGGGCCAGTGTCAGATGTTTATGCTCCCTCGTGAGGTGTGATTCCAGGGCCGGGGCGATGTCGAGCCTGTATATCTCGCGCATCTGGCGTTTCACTCGGTTGCGCTGCACAGCGCGTTTGAAGTGGCGTTTTGATACGCTGAAGAGCACCTGCAGCGGCGGTGTGCTGTCTGTGGCGTCGTCCACTTCCCTGACGATGGCTCTGACAGGATATGCTGTTATGTTCCTTGTGTCCTTCCCGCTGAAGAGTTTTTCTATGAGAATCTTGCTCTTCAGTCGTGGAGACAGTGTGTTAGTCTTCTTGGTCACGTAGGTATGCGCGTAGTGCGGTTATCATTGATGGGTTCTTGGGAGTTGGTGCCTGTACTGCAAGCTCATACCCGTAGTCTTCTGCCGCCTTGGCTGTCGATGGGCCAAATGTTGCCACTTTCAGCGACCCGTCCTTCACGTTGGCGTCAAGATTGTCATGGAGGGTCTTCACTCCTGTGGGGCTGAAGAGGACGACGAGGTCATAGTCGAATGCCGCTATCTCCTCCTCGGAGAAGTCATCGTTGACAGTCTGATACATGACACACTCTGTATGGTCAAGATTGTTCTCGTCGAGGATGTCCCTTATGTCATCATTGTGTACAGAGCTTAATGGGACGAGGAACTTCTCCTCGCTATGTTTCAGCATCGCCGGGATGAGGTCGTTTATCTTTCCTGTCTCACCGAAGAAGACCTTGCGTTTGCGGTAGTGGGCGTATTTCTGTATATAGAGGGCTATCGTCTCTGTGGTACAGAAATATTTCATTGTCTCTGGAATGTTTACTCTCAGCTCCTTGGCGAGCGAGAAGAAATTGTCTATTGCATACTTTGAGGTGAACACCACAGCAGTGTAATCGGACAGGGAGACGTGCTGCTGGCGGAAATCTTTTGAGCTGATACCTTCTACCTTTATGAACGGACGGAATACGAGTTCGACATCATAGTCACGCTCAATGGCAAAATAGGGAGACTTGTCACTTGTTGGCTTTGGCTGAGAAACAAGTATTTTCTTGATCATTTTCTTATTAGTAATTTACTGTCAGGATATTGGCTATGGTGACTAAAACGCCCCACGCTAACAGGGGTGGTATTATTTCAAGGGTGCAAAAGTACAAAAAAAACTGCAGAAAAGCGCCTCTTTTGCTGAAAAAGATTTGATAACACTTATAAAATAGCAATAATTTGACCAATATGATTACTATCAGCGTGTATAACAGCGCGTTTTCTATTGACATGCCGAAGTAGGCGAGCAGCAGCAGCATGGGTGTGAGCAGCACTCCACCGAGGCATGTCACTGTCATCTTTGTTGATGTCCACAGGCTGCTCTCACGTGGCGTGAAGAATATCTTGTTGACGGCAGCCTCGGCTAAATGCTCGAAGGCAAGGAACCCAATGATGACTCCAAGGAACATACCCATAAGCGAGTATTCGCTGTATGTGATGTATGTCTCGGCGATATATGTCTTGGCGTAGTAGAAGAAGAGCAGAGCAAGGATGATGGTCGTGTATATCTCTGTGAAGAGGAGGTAGCGCACATCGGCCGACGACTCGCGCTCCCTGACGCTTCCTGTGCGCACAACATGGAAGAAGTTTCTCAGCTGGAAAAGGAGGAAACGTGACGAGCGGCGCACACTGAGCATCAGCATGAGTATGCTCAACAGCAGCAGGGGAGTCAGAACATCGTCATTACGCAGGGTGTAGGGGACAGGGTCGCCTGCAACGCCGTAGCGCCCGCCCTGGAGCTCGCTGTGGAGCAGGGAGTCCTTTGCGAAGAATGTCTCCTTGTAGTATTTTGGCATAGGGTTGACTGTCGCCTTTAGCTCCTTGCCTTGGTCGGGCATGAGAAGTGAGTCTATCTTCACTGGCCAGTGGTTTGTCTTGGTCGTGAAGATAGACTGGGAGGTGGAGTCTTCATTCACCTGTAACACGTTCTGCGACGTGTTCTCGGCTGTCTCCTGCCCCTCGCCTGTTACGGTGGTTGTGGCTTTATGTAGAGAGTCTGGCTGTTGGGTCATTGTCTTGCCATGCCGCATGTCGTGCAGCGTTGTTCTTCTTTGGGTGATTCTGTTGGGGCGGGTTTGTCTTCGCCTTGGTTATTGTTCGTGGCTGTTCGTGGCTGTTCATGGCTGTTCGTGGCCATGCATGGCGGCATGGTGGCATTGCTTGCTGCCCGTCATGAGATGCCTTGCGGTAGCTGTCCGGCCTCTGTTAGCATTCCCTTTCCTGCCATGTGTGCCTCCTTCTAGCCGTTATGCTCCTGCCATGATATCAGTGCGGGCACTGTGCGGCAGTCAGTTAAAAGGGAGATTCCGGCAACCCTGGAAGACGGGGATACCGGAATCGTTCCTTTTTTCTGTGTATACCGCCGGCAACCGCTTCCCTTGGGCTGATGCCCTCTTCTTGTGTGCCGTCTGGTGGTGTGTGCCGTCTGGTATGTATGCCGTCTGGTTGTGTGTGCCGTCTTGCGGGCATGTCGTCAGAGGCCGAAAGTCTTCTTTATCTCTTCTACACGGTCGAGTTTCTCCCATGTGAAGAGCTCCACCTCCACCTCGCGTGTAGGATGATAGAGCGATGTGAAGACTTTCTTCACGGTGTGTGGCTCGCGTCCCATGTGTCCGTAGGCTGCTGTCTCGAGGTATATCGGGTTGCGCAGCTTGAGTGCTTCCTCTATGCCCTTTGGAGTGAGGTCGAACATCTCCCCGATTTTCTCCGCTATCTCCCCGTCGGTCATGTTGACGTGTCCTCGTCCGTAAGTGTTCACGTATATGCTGACAGGCTTTGCCACGCCGATGGCATATGATAGCTGCACGAGCATCTCGTCTGCCACTCCGGCTGCCACCATGTTCTTCGCTATGTGTCGTGCGGCGTATGCGGCTGAGCGGTCAACCTTTGATGGGTCTTTGCCTGAGAAGGCTCCTCCGCCGTGTGCGCCCTTGCCTCCGTAGGTGTCGACGATAATCTTGCGTCCTGTCAGTCCTGTGTCGCCATGAGGGCCGCCGATGACAAACTTGCCGGTGGGGTTGACAAAGTATATGATATCATCGTTGAAGAGGCGGAGCATGTTGGGGTCTTTCAGCTGGCTCTTCACACGTGGTATGAGGATATTCTTCACGTCCTGGCGTATTGTCTCGAGCATGGTGTTGTCGTCGGCGAACTCGTCGTGCTGTGTAGACACCACGATGGTGTGTATGCGCTGTGGGATGTTGTTGTCGTCATACTCTATTGTCACCTGCGATTTTGAGTCTGGCCTGAGGTATGTCATGACACGTCCCTCGCGGCGTATGTCGGCCAGTGTCTTCATGATGAGGTGGGCTATGTCGAGCGAGACGGGGATGTAACGGTCTGTCTCGTTAGTGGCGTAGCCGAACATCATGCCCTGGTCGCCGGCTCCCTGCACAGCGCCTGATACACCTATGTTGATATCGCTTGACTGCTCGTGTATCGCGGTCATGATGCCACAGGAGTTGCCGTCGAACTGGTATTCTGACTTCGTGTAGCCTATCTTGTTGATTGTCTTGCGGGCTATTGTCTGCAGGTCTATGTATGCGTTTGATGTCACTTCGCCCATGATGACAACCTGTCCTGTTGTCACAAACGATTCTATGGCGCAATGGGCCGTGGGGTCGTATGCCAGAAACTGGTCGAGAAGGGCGTCGCTTATCTGGTCGGCCACCTTGTCAGGATGGCCTTCTGAAACTGATTCTGAGGTGAATAGGTACATAATATATTGAGTTTTTTTTGTATGTTTCTTTTTTGGGGGCAGCCGTTGTCCGCCATTGCTGTGTATGGATTGTCTGTCTGCTCCAGTGTGTTCCACTGTATGCTGGGCTATGCCTTTGTTGTCTTTGTCGCCTTGACGAGATATACCATAAGGAGTATGTACATCACGAGAGCGAGAGCCTCTGACAGGGGGTTCTCCAGCCATGCCTCGTTGACATAGTCACATCCCATGAATCTCATGAGTGCAGATATGACTCCCATGAGTGCTCCGCCGGCTATGAATCCGCTTGCTATGAGTGTGCCTTTCTCACCGCGCAGCCTGTTGATGGCCTCTTCCTTCGAGCGCGTTGTGACAAACCAGTTCAGCGCTCCGCCTATCAGTATCGGTGTGTTCAGCTCGAGAGGGATGAACATGCCGAGGGCGAAGGCGAGTGCCGGGACTTTCATCATTGTCAGCCCTATGGCTATCAGCGCTCCTATGGCGTAGAGGAGCCATGGCGCTCCGGCACCGTTCATGAGCGGCTCTATGACTGCTGCCATGGCATTGGCCTGTGGAGCCGCGAGCTTCCCTGAGTCGAAGCCGTAGGTCTCATTGAGCAGCATCATCACGCCTGCCACTGTCGCCGCTGAGACGAGGGTTCCAAGGAATTTCCACTGCTCCTGCTTCTTTGGTGTCGTTCCTATCCAGTAGCCTATCTTCAAGTCGGTTATGAAACAGCCTGCCATGCTCAGCGCTGTACATGCGACAGAACCCATAAGCAGGGCTGCGAGCATTCCTGTCGTGCCGCTGAGCCCCATCGACGCCATGACGACCGATGCGAGAATCAGTGTCATGAGTGTCATGCCTGAGACGGGGTTTGTGCCAACAATCGCTGTGGCGTTGGCCGCCACTGTCGTGAAGAGGAACGCTATGCCTACGATGAGCACCAGGGCGACTGTCGCGAATATCCAGTTATGGCCCATCACCCCGAGGTATAGGAAAGCGCCTATGGCTGCCACTGTCACTATGACTCCGGCTATGACAACACGGAATGATATATCGCGCTGTGTGCGTGGTGTCTCTCCTGCGTCTGCGCCTTTCCCCCTAAGCTCGCGCGAGGCGAGGCTGACAGCGTTGGTTATTATGCCCCATGACTTTATTATGCCTATTATGCCTGCCATGGCGATGCCTCCAATGCCTATCGACTTTCCGTAGGCCTTGAATATCATCTCTGGCGACATCTGCCCTACTGTCTGTGTTATGGAAGGGTCCCACTGGTTCAGGACGGTATCTCCGAAGAACAGCGACATGAGTGGTACAATGACCCACCATACGGCGAACGACCCAAGGCAGATGATGAAAGCGTACTTGAGGCCGATGATATAGCCCAGTCCGACGACGGCGGCGCTGGTGTTCACCTTGAAGACAAGCTTAGCCTTCTCTGCCAGCATGTCGCCGTATGGGAGGATGCGTGTTGTGAACAACTCGTTCCACCACCCGAAAGAGCTCACCAGGAAATCATACAGTCCGCCTATGAGCCCTGCCATAACGAGAGTCTTGGCCTGTCCGCCACCTTCCTCTCCGCTGACAAGGACCTGTGTCGTCGCTGTCGCCTCTGGGAAGGGGTACTTGCCGTGCTGCTCCTTAACGAAGTATTTCCGGAATGGTATCAGGAAGAGCATGCCGAGCGCTCCGCCCAGAAGTGACGATATGAATATCTGCCAGAAAGAGGCTGTCATCTCCGGATACTTGGCCTCAAGGATATATATGGCAGGCAGGGTGAAGATGGCTCCTGCCACGATAGCGCCAGAGCATTCACCTATACACTGTATGATGACATTCTCGCCTATGGCACCCTTGCGCTTTGTCGCTGCCGAGATGCCCACGGCTATAATCGAGATAGGTATGGCAGCCTCGAACACCTGTCCCACCTTCAGACCGAGATAGGCCGCTGCCGCCGAGAATATTATTGCCATCAATATGCCCCATCCTACTGACCATGGGGTAATCTCCTTATGCTCTCCAGAGGGGGACAGGAGAGGCTTGTATTCCTCACCTTCCTTGAGCTCGCGGAAGGCGTTGTCTGGTAATTTGGCCATTCAATAATGATGATTGGTATATTATATATGTGAAAATTCCGTGCAAAATTAATCATTTTTTTTAACTTGGGCGAATATTATATCATTATATTTTGAAATACGAATAAAAATGCCTACCTTTGCATAAATATCAAACCTCAATACTATATATATGGCATTCGTAGAAACAGCCCTGAAGATATTCAACCAGGCAATAGCAGATTACCATATCAAAGACGATGTGGATACCCCGATAAACAATCCATACAAGCGTGACGAGATAGAGAACCGCCTCTACCTCAAATGCTGGATTGACACCGTGCAGTGGCATTATGAGGATATCATACGTGACCCTCATATCGACCCCTCTGAGGCTCTCTCGCTGAAGCGGCGCATAGACCAGTCTAACCAGGACCGCACAGACCTTGTCGAGCAGATTGACACATACTTCCGCCAGCTCTACAGCGATGTCAACGTCCTCCCTGACGCTACCATCAACACTGAGTCTCCCGCATGGGCTGTCGACCGCCTCAGCATCCTCCAGCTGAAGATATACCACATGCGTGAGCAGGTGGAGCGTGCCGATGCCTCTCCTGAGCACATAGCACGCTGCAGGGCGAAGCTCGATGTCCTCCTTGAGCAGAATGTTGACCTCTCCACGGCTATCTCGCAGCTTCTTGAGGATATACAGGCTGGAAAGAAATACATGAAGGTTTACAGGCAGATGAAGATGTACAACGACCCTGCCACTAATCCCGTTCTCTATAAGAAATAACACTGTGCCGGCCGGCAGCCAGAGGGTTTGTCCTTCGTTCAGTCCCCCTCCTGTATCAGTCGCCGGCATGCCCTTTATACGATGATAAATACCCGCCGTAAGGCCAGCGCATCATCCCCGGCTCCCCATGACGGCCATGGGCGCATCCTTGTCATGCGCTTCTCTGCCATTGGTGATGTCGCCATGACGGTGCCAGTAGTCAAGGCTCTTGCCGCTGCCTATCCCCAGATGAGGATAATCGTTGCGAGCCGTCCTTTCGCCAAGGCTTTCTATGAAGGCCTTGCTGATAATGTGGAGTTCCACGCCTTTGACCTCAAAGCGAGACGCTACAAGGGGCTGATGGGCATGGAGCACCTTTATCGTGACCTCGCATCGCTGCAGCCAGACCGTGTGGCCGACCTGCATGATGTGCTACGCACCAAATATGCCCGCCTGCGTTTCTGCATGGCGGGCATTCCTGTTTACCATCTCGACAAGCACCGCAAAGGGCGCCGCGGGCTGACGAGACGCCACTCGAAGATTCTCGTGCAGCAGCCGACAAGCTTCGAGAAGTATCATGCTGTCTTTGAGCGGATGGGGCTGGAGTTCTCTCTCTCGCCCGAGGGAGGGCATGACTTCCCCACTGTCGATGTCTCCTCGCATGAGCTCGCGCCATCCGCCCAGCGTCTCTACGACGAGATAACGTCCAATCCCGCCGGAGCCATAGGCATAGCCCCCTTTGCGGCCCATGAGGGGAAGATATACCCGATATACAAGATGGAGCAGGTCATTGCCATGCTCATTGCTGTCCATCCTCGTATGCGTATTCTCCTCTTCGGAGGAGGAAAGCGTGAGGAGAAAATCTTCATGCAGTGGGAGCGACGCTACGCCACTGTCGTCTACGCCTCGTCGCTATGTGGAGGCATGCGTGATGAGCTGAAGCTCATGGGGCGTCTTCACTGCCTGCTCAGCATGGACTCAGGCAATATGCACCTCGCGTCGCTCGTAGGCATCCCCGTCATCAGCGTCTGGGGAGCGACACATCCCCTGGCCGGTTTCATGGGATGGGGCCAGAGCGAGGACGATATCGTCGGCATAGACATGGAGTGCAGACCATGCAGCATATACGGCAACAAGCCCTGTTACAAGGGCGGCTATCCATGCATGAAGAATATCACACCTGAGCAGGTGGCGCAGAAAGTGGAGCGATACATTTTCTCTGACTACTGACAGCGCCACAATGTATTGACCCAAACCGATTAACTTACAACCATACCATATACCATGTCTCCCGACACCGCAGTCCGTGGGCCGCATGGTACAGTAACATAAAAACGAGCTAACAACATGAACAAGATTATCCGTAAGGAGAGTTTCTCTGAGAATGTCTTCCTCTTTGAAGTCGAGGCACCGCTAATAGCAAAGAGCCGCAAGGCCGGCCATTTTGTCATTGTCCGAGTTGACAAGCAGGGCGAGCGCATACCGCTGACAATAGCCGACGCAGACACACAGCGCGGCACGATATCGCTTGTCGTGCAGAAGGTGGGCCTGTCAAGCAGGAAGATATGCGACCTTGAGCCCGGCGACTATATCCTCGATATAGTAGGCCCTCTCGGCAATGCCACACATATAGAGAACTATGGCACAGTGCTATGCGCCTCGGGAGGTGTCGGCACAGCGCCCCTGCTCCCTATCGTCAAGGCCCTGAAGGCTGCTGGCAACCGTGTCCTCTCGGTTATTGCCGGACGCACGGCTGACCTCGTCATCCTTGAAGATGAGATACGGCAGAATTCTGACGAGGTAATCGTCATGACCGACGACGGCTCACGCGGAGAGAAAGGTGTCGTGACTGTCGGCATGGAGAAGTTCATAGAGCAGGAGCACATTGACAAGGCCTTCGCCATCGGTCCGGCGATAATGATGAAGTTTGCCTGCCTTACGACACAGAAGCACGGCATCCCTACCGATGTCTCCCTCAACACCATCATGGTCGATGGCACCGGCATGTGTGGAGCCTGCCGTCTGACAATAGGCGGGAAGACAAAGTTCGTCTGCATAGACGGGCCGGAGTTTGATGGGGCGCTTGTCGACTGGGATGAGATGTTCAAGCGCATGCGCACCTTCAAGCGTGAGGAGCTCTACGAGGTTGAGCACTTCGACCAGCATATCCATGAGCACGCCCGCCCCGATGGGGACAGCAACTCAGATGTATGCCGTGCCATGGCCGCTGCCGGCAGCCAGCAAGAGGCTGGGGACAATGATGCCGCATCAGACGATGCCGCAAGCCTCACTGACCGTAACGCGCCGTGGCGTGAGGCGCTCCGCAAGAGCATGCGCCCGAAAGAGCGCACGGCGATACCACGTGTCGTGATGCCCGAGCTTGACCCGGAATACCGTTCCAGGACAAGGCTTGAGGAGGTGAACATCGGCCTTTCTCCTGAGCAGGCTGTCATAGAGGCGAAGCGATGCCTTGACTGTCCTAAGCCACAGTGTGTCGAGGGATGCCCCGTGAATATCAACATACCATCGTTCGTCAAGAACATAGAGCGCGGAGAGTTCCTCAAGGCCGCCCAGGTGCTGAAGCAGACATCAGCCCTCCCCGCTGTCTGTGGCCGCGTCTGTCCGCAGGAGAAACAGTGTGAGAGCCGTTGCGTGCATCTGAAGATGAACGAGCCTGCCGTGGCGATAGGATACCTTGAGCGCTTCGCTGCCGATTATGAGCGTGAGTCAGGCATGGCGACACTCCCCGAGTGCAAGCCTCAGAACGGCATAAAGGTGGCAGTGGTAGGCTCCGGCCCTTCAGGACTGAGCTTTGCCGGCGATATGGTCAAGAAGGGATATGATGTCCATGTCTTCGAGGCGCTGCACGAGATAGGCGGCGTGCTGAAATACGGCATACCGGAGTTCCGTCTCCCCAACCGCATCGTTGAGGCTGAGATTGACAGCCTGCGTGCCCTTGGCGTACACTTCTATACAGACACCATCATCGGCAAGACAATCACCATCGACGAGCTCGAGCAGCAGGGATTCCGCGGCGTCTTTGTAGGCTCAGGAGCCGGACTGCCCAATTTCATGAACATACCAGGAGAGAACCTCATAAACATCATGTCGTCAAATGAGTATCTCACACGTGTGAATCTCATGGACGCAGCCAACACCGAGACAGACACCCCGCTGAACCCCGCAAGCCATGTCCTCGTCGTAGGTGGCGGCAATACCGCTATGGACTCATGCCGCACAGCCAAGCGTCTTGGCGCACAGGTGACACTCGTCTACCGCCGCTCGGAGGCAGAGATGCCAGCACGCCTTGAGGAGGTGAAGCACGCCAAGGAAGAGGGCATAGACTTCCTGACGCTTCATAACCCTGTCGAGTATATCGCCGATGAGGATGGCGCGGTGAAGCAGGCCGTGCTCGCTGTCATGACTCTCGGAGAGCCTGACGCCTCAGGCCGCCGCTCGCCAGTGGACACAGGAGAGCGCGTCATTCTCGATGTTGACCAGGTCATTGTCGCTGTCGGCGTATCGCCCAATCCTCTCGTGCCGAAGTCTGTGGCAGGTCTGCAGCTCGGGCGCAAGAACACTATCGCTGTCGACGATACTATGCAGTCGTCACACGCAGGGCTCTATGCCGGAGGAGACATCGTGCGCGGCGGTGCCACAGTCATCCTCGCCATGGGCGACGGACGGCGTGCGGCAGAGAATATGGACCGTAAGCTCTCTGCCACTCAAGCCTGATATGGCCTCCTCCCTCTCTCCCTTTCGCCCATAATCTTTGCCACAGGCTGTCTCTCTCTCCATCATCTCGTGTGCGTTATGCCTCATCCTGATGGCTGAGTGATGATGCCTGAGTGATGATGGCGGCATGGGCGGGGCTTGCAGTGGATTGAAGGTCATCTACGACTTGTGTCATTATATTATTATATACACGTAAATTCGTATCAAGGAAAAACCCGTGGGCTGCAGAGCTGATGCAAGACAAAACAATCAACAAAACAACTATGAAAAGAATATTCTTACTCTTTTCCCTCCTCTTGGGAGTCCTCTCCGCTTGGGCGTACGATGTGGAATTGGATGGCATTTTCTACAATCTTGACAAGGAAAACAAAACTGCCAGCGTGGCTTCTTATAGTTATAAAGGAGCGGTTGTAATACCTGAGACCATCTCAGTGGACGGAAAAGCTTATACAGTCACCAGTTTGGGAGAAAATTGCTTCTCTGGTTGCTGGGGCTTGAAGAGCATCACGATTCCCAACTCCGTCACCAGAATTGGGGAATATAGCTTCTCTTCTTGTGGCGGTTTGGAAAGTATTGTAGTAGAATCAGGAAACACGGTTTATGATTCGCGCGAAAATTGCAATGCCATCATCGAGACTTCCACAAATACGATGTTGAGTGGCTGTAGAAACACCACGATTCCCAACTCCGTCACCAGTTTGGGAGGATATTGCTTCTGGGGTTGCTCGGGCTTGACGAGCATCACGATTCCCAACTCTGTCACCAGTTTGGGAAATGAGTGCTTCTCTGGTTGCTCGGGCTTGACGAGCATCACGATTCCCAACTCCGTCACCAGTTTGGGAGAAT
>OBLI01000805.1_pt1 | contig 32746 bp, 33 predicted proteins | sample 1519701 | NCBI WGS metagenome assembly OBLI01 (sample SAMEA3663005, study PRJEB22513) | pig gut metagenome | biome: pig gut; feature: pig-associated habitat; material: faeces | place: France | collected 2012 | reverse complement strand
GTGCGGAATGATAGCTCATTTCGCAGGACTTGCCGCCCTCGGCACTAGAGGGAGGAATAATTCATTTCCCCCCCTGCCCCCATGACGGGGGAGCGCGCTCCGGGCGCACCATCGCCTCAGGCCGGCCCTTCGCATTCCTTCGCGCGGCGGCTGATGCCGCCATAGCAGACTACGTCTGCTCAAGGTGCTCCGTAGCAAGGTCATTCGCTACGCTACGTGCGAAATGAGGTATCATTCCGCCGACCAGGTTAAATAAGCAATTACTCCCCGGCTTCCTTCAGACGCTCGGCATTCTCGGCAATCTGCAGCTGGTCAATGCACTCCTGAATGTCACCATCCATAAACACAGGAAGATTGTACATAGACCAGTTGATACGATGGTCAGTCACACGCGACTGCGGATAATTGTACGTACGGATCTTCGCTGAACGGTCACCGGTCGAAACCATAGTCTTGCGCTTCGCCGCAATGCCATCCAGATACTTCTGATGCTCCATATTGTAAAGCCTGGTCCTCAATTCCTCAAGCGCCCTGTCGAAATTCTTCAGCTGAGAACGCTCCTCCTGGCACTGCACCACAATACCTGAAGGAATATGAGTAAGACGGACAGCGGAATAAGTCGTGTTCACACCCTGTCCGCCAGGACCCGAAGAACAGTAAGTATCCTTGCGTATATCGTTCATATCAAGATCTATATCAAACTCGTCCGCCTCCGGGAACACAGCCACAGAAGCAGCCGAAGTCTGAATCCTGCCCTGAGTCTCAGTCTGCGGGACACGCTGAACGCGATGCACTCCGGACTCATACTTCATCGTGCCATAGACACCGTCATTGTTCGAAGAAAGCTTGAACACAATCTGCTTGTATCCTCCCGAAGTGCCGGGAGCCTGATCTGTAATCTCCAGCTTCCAACCCTTGCTCTCAGCATACTTCGAATACATACGGAACAAGTCGCCGGCAAAGATCGCAGCCTCGTCGCCTCCGGTACCGCCACGAATCTCCACCATCGCATTCTTGCCGTCATCCGGGTCGGCCGGAATCAGAAGCAGCTTGATATTCTGCTCCATCTCAGGAAGCTTCGGCTCAATCTCGGCAATCTCCTCCCTCGCCATCTCCCTCAGATCCTCATCCTTCTCATTGGCCATAATATCCTTGGCTGCAGCCAGATCCTCGACCATCTTCTTATACTCGTGGCCAGCCTTGATAATCGGTTCCAGCTCCTTGTAATCCTTGTTCAGCTGAACGAACTTCTTCATATCAGCCATCACCTCCGGATCAGAAAGCTGAGCCTGCAAAGCCGCATATTTGTCCTGGAGACCCAGAACCTTTTCAAGCAACGAATTATTATCTGCCATAAATCAAATGTTCGCTGTAAATCAGCAATTATCAAAAATATAAATAGATTAGATCTTTTTCACATAGCAGCGGCGCCTCATATAAAGCTCGTGCTCATACTTGCCCCACACATTGACAGCGCTGTTCGTCTCAATCTGCGGATTCGAAATCGCCCAGACAGTGCTGGACTTCTTGTATTTGTCCGCCATAGAGCAATGGAAAATCGAGCTCACGCCAGTATTCTGCCATTTCGGAGCAGCACCGTTAAGCATCAGATCCACCGTCTCGTAGTTGAACATCGCCTTCAGGAGATGGAACCAGCCGAAAGGAAACAGACGGCCTTTCGCCTTCTGAAGAGCCTTGGACATACTCGGGAAAGCAATGCCGAAAGCTGCCAGCTCATTATTCTCATCCAGCACAATGCTGCTGACCTTGTCATTGATGAAAGGCATGCTCACCTTAGCCTCATGCTCAATCTCCTTCTCGGTAAAAGGAATGAAATTGTAAACAGAATCCGCGAAGGAGTCATTGTAAACCTTGAAGAAATACCTCACCATCTCCTTGTCCTTCTTCAGTTTCGCAAGACAACCGTCATGAAGATTATACCTCTCCTTCAGCATTCCCGCAATCCTGTGCATCTTCTCCGGCACACCGTGATTGGCCACCATCTTGTACTGAAGCCAGTCGCATTCCTTCTCATATCCGAGAGCCGTCACGAAATCATTGTAATACGGAAAATTGTAGAGGCAGTTGAACGGCGGAATATTCTCGAAGCCCTCAACAAGCATGCCCTGCTTGCCCAATGTATTGTAATACAGAGGACCGTGAACCTCGTTCATCCCGTTCTCCCTGGCCCAGTTCTCGGCAGTCTCCAGCAGAAGCCTCGCAACCTCAATGTCCTCTATGGTGTCAAACCATCCGAAACGGCAGCGCTTCTTGTCATATCTCTCGTTATAACGCGGATTGATCATAGCGCAGATCCTGCCGACGACCTTCCTGCCATCTCTGACAAGCCAAAGTTTGTGAGTACAATAATCAAGGGCAGGGTCTTTGGTCAGGCTCGCCATCTGGTCCGAGTGAAGGGCGGGGACATATTGCTTATTGTCCTTGTAAAGCTCATCTGGAAACTTTATGAATGCTTTGAGATCCTTCCTCGTAGTTACCTCGGATATAATATATTGCGACATAAACCAAGTTTTAGTACAATTTTAGCTATTATAGCCTACAAATTTACAAAATCTTTCTAACTTTGCAAAGATTCGTCCAAAAGGATAATATTTGAGCCGTTTGGCAAAGTACAATTTCAATTCAATGACAATGAAGAAGTTAATCGTAATCCTCGCCGCAATGATAATGTCAGCGGCAGCCCTTTCAGCCCAGAACGCAGACTCCATTCTCGGCACCTACCTCTCCGAGGAGGGAACCGGTAAAATCAAGATAACCAAAGCCGACGGGAAATACATCGGAACCCTGATCTGGACCGTAGTCGAAGGAGCCCTGGATATCAAGAATCCTGACAAATCGCTGAGGAGCAAGACATTGGCAGGAAAGGTAATCCTGAAGGACATGACCTTCGATGCCGGAAAGAACGAATGGAAGGGCGGCACAATCTACGACCCGGAAAGCGGAAACACCTACAAGGCCACAGTCAAGAGAAAAGAAAATGGAGATTTGACATTGAGAGGTTACGTCGGAGTTCCGACCTTCGGCAGAAACTCGTTCTGGACCAAGTTGTCCGAATAAAGAGCCTCCCCAGATGCGGGCCTACACGCCAAGCAGTCCCGTGATGACGGCCTGAGCGCAGGCACAACCGAACGATGCGGGGAGATATGAAATAGTCCCGACCTGGGATTTCTTGTTGCGACCGGCTTCCAGAACAATGGAGGACCGGTCTGCTATTTCTTCGGAAAACACGGCCTTGAAGCCCTTGCGGATACCCATCTTGCCGAGACGTTTCCTTACCATATGCGCAAGAGGACATTGGAAAGACTTGGAAATGTCCGTAATCCTGATTTTAGTCACGTCAAACTTCGCTCCAGCCCCCATCGAAGAAACAAGAGGAATCTTCCTGTCCAGACAATACTTTATAAGTTCCAGCTTGGGAGAAAGAGTGTCGATGGCATCCACCACATAATCGAACTCATAAGCACCCAGCAATTGGGACGGAGTACCGGAAGCATCCTCGAACCCGGAATCGGGAACGGCACCCTCCGCAATGATGAACTTCTCAACCGTCACGATGTCAAGGTCCGGATTGATATCCAGCAGCCTCTCCTTCAAAACCTGGCATTTCGGACGTCCGACCGTAGAGTTCAGGGCCAGAAGCTGCCTGTTGCGGTTGGATACCGAAACCTCATCGCTGTCAAGAATGAGAATATGGCCTACTCCGGCACGGACAATCATCTCCGCAGCATAGCCGCCCACACCGCCTACACCGATTACTGCCACCCTGGCGGACGACAGGCGAGCTATCCCGTCCTCCCCCACCAGCATCTCAGTCCTCTCAAGCCAGCTCATGTCAGGAAATTCGATAATCAGAGTCCCTTGGCCTTGCCCTCGTCCCAGATGGCATCCATCTCGGCGAGAGTCATGTCAGTCAGATTGCGCCCCTTGCGGATAGTATTCTCCTCCAGATAGGTGAAACGGCGGCGGAACTTGTCACAGGCACGGTTGAGGGCAGTATCAGGATTAAGTCCATAAAGACGTGCAGCATTGATCACTGCAAACATGAAATCGCCGAGTTCCTCCTCGGCACGGTCACGTGCGGAACCCGGAAGCGGGGCCTCATTGACATTGACATCAATACCCTTCTCTTCCTCAGCCATTGCCTCAAGCTCGTCCTGGAACTCAACCTGCTCCTCCTTCACCTTGTCCCAGACCTGCGAAGGGCATTCCCAGTCGAAGCCGACTCCCCTGGCCTTGTCCTGCATCGCAAGCGCCTTCAATATTGGAGGAAGCGAGTCCGGAACGCCGGAGAGAATGCGCTTGTTGCCTCCCTTCTCCTTGGTCTTTAGCATTTCCCAGTTCTCTGAAACCTCCTGTGCATCAGCCACCTTCGTATCAGAAAAAACATGAGGATGACGGAAAATCATCTTCTCGCAGAGGCGATCCATCACATCAGCAATGTCAAACTCTCCCCTCTCCTCCGCAATGCGGGAATAAAACACAACGTGAAGGAGCACGTCTCCGAGCTCCTTCTCAATGTCGCTTTCCGACTTCTTCAGGATGGCGTCGCTCAGTTCGTATGCCTCCTCGAGTGTCATCGGACGGAGAGACTCCATTGTCTGGGCGGCATTCCAGGGACATTTTTCCCTCAGCTTGCACATCACATCCAGCACCCTGCCGAACTGCGACAGCTTTTCCTCATTGGTATGGGCCATTGTAACCGGGCTTATGTTGGCAATCAGTCCTTCCTGGCCTCAGCAGCGGCCGGCTCCTTCTTCGGAGCAATACCTGCAAGTTTGTCGAACTCTCCTTCGGTGAGCATCATGCAGGCTCCGTTGAAACGGGCACCGAGCTCGACAGCAAGCCTCTTGACATGCAGGTCTCCGGCCACTTCGCAGGTATCCTTCAGGCTGAGGATATCCTTGACATAGAGACTTCCCTCAAGCCTGCCCCAGAAATCCAGGTTCTCGCAGATTATGTCACCTTTGATGACAGCCTTCTCTCCGACCACAACGCGGCCCTTGCAGACAAGCTTTCCTTCAAATGCACCGTCAATGCGGATATCGTTCGGAGAATTGATCTCTCCCTTTATTACTGTTCCTGTTGAAATCCTGCTGACCTCGTTCACATTTACAGCAGGAGTCTGTGGTTTTGAACTCATACACGCTTAATTTTCAAGATGAAACTTACTCTATACCAATCCTTTGCCGTGACAGTTCTTGTACTTCAGGCCCGAACCGCAAGGGCAAGGGTCATTCCTTCCGACCTTCTTCTCGGCATGAACAGGCATCTTGGTCTGCGGCTTGCCGGAATTGGTGGAAAGGTCTCCCCTCTGGGTATTCATACGGCTCATATCCGTCTTTGGCTGCACGGCTGCCCTGGCCTGCTGCGCCTGGTCAGGCTCGCGGAGATAGATAGAAGCGCGGAAAAGGAACGAAAGCACATCCTTGTCCAGGGACTCCAGCATCGCCGCGAAGAGATTGTAGCTCTCCAGCTTATAGACAACGAGAGGATCCTTCTGCTCATAGGCCGCATTCTGGACTGACTGGCGAAGGTCATCCATATCACGGAGCTGCTGCTTCCAGTGCTCGTCGATCTGATAGAGTATAATGGTCTTGCTCAATGACTTGGCAAGTTCCTTTCCGTTGGACTCGTAGGCCTTCTTCAGATTGAAAGCGAGGTTGAGAACCTTGCGTCCGTCGGTGATCGGAACGGCAATGTTCTGCCATTTCTCGCCCTGCTTCTCGTAAACGTCCTTGATGAACGGATTGACGCGCTCGATCATTGCATCCATCCTTCTGTCATATACAGCCTTCATCTGCTCAGTCAGCCTTGACTTGAGCTCTTCCGGCCTGGCCTTCTCATAGAATGCCTCGTCAAAGCCGGGATCAATGGAAAGCTGGGCCATCAGGTATGATGAAAAATCCTCGTAAGACATTCCGTCAGCATTGTTAACAATGACCTCCGAGGCATCGAGCATCATGTTCATCACGTCGATCTCGATACGCTCTCCGGACATAGCATTGCGCCTCCTTGAGTAGATGGCCTCACGCTGATAGTTCATCACGTCGTCATACTCGAGAAGCCTCTTGCGGATACCGAAGTTGTTCTCCTCAACCTTCCTCTGAGCCTTCTCGATGCTGCTCGAGAGCATGCTTGACTCGAGAGCATCCTCATCTGTCATACCGAGTTTGTCCACCACGGCGGCAATCCTCTCGGAGCCGAAAAGACGCATCAGCTTGTCCTCAAGGGATACGTAGAATGTAGATGAACCCGGGTCCCCCTGACGGCCTGCACGGCCCCTGAGCTGCCTGTCCACACGGCGGCTGTCATGTCTCTCGGTACCTATAATCGCAAGTCCGCCGGCATCCTTCACCTCCTTGGAAAGCTTGATGTCGGTTCCTCGACCTGCCATGTTGGTGGCAATGGTCACCGTACTTGACTGACCTGCCTGTGCCACAATTTCAGCCTCACGGGCAAACTGCTTGGCATTCAATACATTGTGAGGAATACCGCGCATCTTCAGCATTCGGCTGAGGAGCTCCGATGTATCCACATCAGTGGTACCCACGAGAACAGGTCTTCCGGCCGCCCTGAGTTCCACAACCTTATTTATCACGGCCGCATACTTGGCCTTCTTGGTCTTGTAGATAAGGTCATCATTGTCCTGCCTGATAACAGGCCTGTTGGTAGGGATGACGACAACGTCGAGCTTGTAGATGGACCAGAACTCACCGGCCTCGGTCTCCGCAGTACCGGTCATACCGGCAAGCTTGTGATACATACGGAAATAGTTCTGGAGAGTGATGGTCGCAAAGGTCTGTGTGGCAGCCTCGACGGTAACATTCTCCTTGGCCTCGACAGCCTGGTGGAGACCATCGCTCCAGCGGCGTCCCTCCATGATACGGCCGGTCTGCTCGTCCACAATCTTGACCTTTCCGTCGACAATGATATAGTCCACGTCCTTCTCGAACATTGAATAAGCCTTGAGGAGCTGGAGCATGGTGTGGACACGCTCGCTCTTCAATGCGAAATCCTCCATCAGCTCATCCTTCTTGGCCTGTCTCTCGGCTGTACTGAGGGCAGAATGCTCGATTGTGGCTATCTGTGAGCCCACATCAGGGAGGACGAAGAAGTTCGGATCCGAAACCTCGGACGCCAGAACATCATGTCCCTTGTCCGTCAGGTCAACAGTATGGTGCTGCTCATTGATCACGAAATAGAGCTCGTCGGTAACCTCCGGCATCTGGCGCTCATTGTCCTGGATATAGAAGTTCTCAGCCTTCTGCATCAGCTGCTTCATACCCGGCTCGCTGAGGAACTTGATGAGCGGCTGATATTTCGGAAGACCTTTCTGGCATCTGAAAAGGAGTTTTCCGCCAAGAGCCTCGTCCCTGTTGGCAATGGCCTTCTTGGCATCATTGAGAGTCTTGGTGATGAGGGCGCGCTGGCTTGCGTAAAGTTTCTCGACATATGGGCGGAACTGCTTGAACTGCTCGTCGTTCTGGGACTTGCCGACAGGTCCGGAAATGATGAGCGGAGTCCTGGCGTCGTCAATGAGGACGGAGTCCACCTCATCGACAATGGCGAAGTGATGCTTGCGCTGGACGAGGTCATTCATCCTCGACGCCATATTGTCCCTCAGATAGTCGAAACCGAACTCGTTGTTGGTTCCGAAGGTAATGTCGCATTCGTATGCCTTACGGCGGGCATCGCTGTTCGGCTCGTGCTTGTCAATGCAGTCCACTGACAGGCCGTGGAACATGTAGAGCGGTCCCATCCACTCGGAGTCTCGCTTGGAGAGGTAGTCATTGACAGTCACCATATGGACTCCCTTGCCTGCGAGGGCGTTCAGGAACACCGGCAATGTTGCCACGAGGGTCTTTCCCTCACCTGTCGCCATCTCGGCAATCTTTCCCTGGTGGAGAATGATACCGCCTATGAGCTGCACGTCATAGTGGACCATATCCCAGGTCTGCTCGTTTCCTCCTGCAACCCAATGATTTTTCCAGAGCGCCTTGTCCCCGTCAATCTCCACGAAATCGTGGGACACGCTCATCGCACGGTCAAAGTCATCGGCAGTCACCTCCACAATTTCGTTCTGAGCGAACCTTCGGGCGGTTGACTTCATTATCGCGAATGCCTCAGGGAGAATCTCGTCGAGCATCTTCTCGATCGCAGCATCCTCATCCTTCACGAGTTTGTCGGACTCTGTGGCAAGCTGCTCCTTCTGGCTGACAGGTATATCGCTCTCGAGCTGAAGCTTTATTTCGGCAATTCTGTCCTCAAACGGCTTCTCTACTTCCCTCAACCTTCTCTTGAGCTCTGCTGAATGGGCTCTGAGGCCGTCATTGTCAAGTTTGTCAATAGTCTCATAGGCCGCAAGCACCTTTTCAAGTATCGGCCTGATCTTCTTCATGTCGCGGTCGGATTTGGTTCCGAACACTTTCTTGATAATATCTACTAAAGCCATTGTCTTTACAAATTTTCACACAATCCCACAAATTTAGCAAAAATTGCGCTTATTGGCAAATAGTCGGGCTAATTTGAATCACTTCCACTCAAATCCTGCGGATGAAGCGTGCCGGGTTACCGGCCCAGATTTCATCCGGAGGAACATCATGGGTAACGACGCTGCCGGCCCCGACAATGCTGCGCGGGCCGATGTGAACGCCTTTAAGGATGTAACATCCTGTGCCGATGAGAACATCATCCCCTATCACAATGGGTGCGGAGGCAATGTCCCCAAGTTCGTCGGCCCTGCTGCGCCGCAGCTCATGGTTCAGGCTGTGGGCATCGTGGTCCATTATCACGCAGCATGCCCCGATGTTGACATTGTTCCCAACAATGATGATGTTCCTGGCCCAGAGACAGGGACTGCTCATCCCGACATTGTCGCCTATTGCTATCCTCGCCCCTTCCTCAGCGCAGATGCAGCCTGTCTGCCTGCGGCTTATCCTGTTGATATTCAGGCCGCTTGAAAAATTGAAACGCTCGCCGATGGTTATTTCCGCCCCGCGTTTCCGGACCAGCTTCACCCAGCCCCGGATACGTGAACGCGGCCCGAGCGAGACGCCTTCGGCAATGAACCTGAGACGGTTGGGAATAATGGAGAATGCCGCAAGCGTCTTGTCCGGCATCCTGAAAAGTGATGAAAATATGTCTGAAATACGCATAATCTTTCTTAAAATCCGCAATTGATTGATACAAAGATACAGATACTCATTCAAAGAAGATGTACAGATTTGGAATATCCGACCAAATGATATAAATTTGCGACCAAAATAATAATTACAACGAAAGGCTCTACGAGTACTCAACCACAGCATTTTCCGAGGAAAAATTCGCCCAGTGGGGCGACAGCGACGACGAAGGCTACGGTCTCACCGAGACATCCCCGCCGGTCAGTTTCTCGATGAACAGATGGAGGACGGTCGGCTCAATCGGCTACCCTGTACACAATGTCCAGGTCAAGCTCATTTCGAGAAGACCGCCACAACGAAAATCCGCCGGTTCAAGTACAAGGACTCGGCACCGACGGTAGAAGAAGAAAGAGAGTCCAAGAAGGGCTGATGCTACCGCATCACCTCCATTGAAACAACCTTGATGTCAGACGTCGGCCTGTCCCCGCGACCGGTCGGCGTTTCCTGTATCTTTCCGACAATGTCAATGCCGGACTCGACCTCCCCGAAAACGGTGTACTGCCCGTCGAGGAAAGGGGTGCCGCCGACATTGGCGTAAGCCTCTTTCTGCTCCGCACTGAACTGCGGCTTCGGCATCGAGGCACAGATGGCGTGTGTCTCGGCGAGGAGTTCGTCCTGCAATGCTGAAAGTCCTGCCATGTCACGCTCCCGGCGGAGTTTCATTATCATATCGCGGCGCTTTGAAGCCAGGCCGTTGAAAACGGTCTGCTCCTGCTGCATCTGCATCTGCTTCTCCATCTGGCGGAGTTCGCCTGCTGAATATTTCTTGCCCCAGACAATGTAGAACTGGCTTCCGCTGCTGCGCTTCTCCGGATTGACCTCATCCCCCTGCCTTGCCGCACAAAGGGCTCCCCTCTTGTGGAATAAAGCCGGAAGTATCTCAGCCTCAATGGTATAGTCAGGTCCGCCCACACCCAGACTCTTCCCTGCAGGTGCACCTATGCTGTCCGGGTCGCCACCCTGTATCATGAAATCCTTTATCACCCTGTGGAACAATGTCCCGTCATAATAAGCCTCCTCCGCAAGCTTCAGGAAATTGTCCCTGTGCTTCGGGGTCTCGTCATAGAGGCGCACGGTGATGTCGCCCTCCGTAGTCCTGATCAATACTTTTGTCATATCTGTTTCTATTTCAAAATCCCCGCTAATATAGTCAATTGTCGGCAAATGCCAATGAGGCGGTGAGAATGCTCCGGATATCTGACCATCAGATACAAGGCCTGATCGAGTCAGATGATCTTCTCAAACACCCTGCGCTGTCCGGGATAGAGTCCGGCAAGGTGGTCAATGATCACCTGCCGCGATTCTTCAGGGCTGCAGCCTGTGCTTACGGGGTTGCCGGAAGATTCAGGAGCCTCCTCCAAGAACTTGGCCCAGAAGGGATTCCCGGAGGGGCTTTCAACAATGCGGAACAGGGCGTCCGGGGTCGTGATGGTGTTTCTCTGCCAGCCTTTGTATTCGCAGTTTGGGCCTCGATACACGCGGGTGATGTCCCCGATTACTGTCCAGGTCCCCATATCAAGATATCCCAGAAGGAAATCCACCGCCTGCCTTGTAACCTTGGGGATCAGATATTTTTCCATATGGCCACCAACCTTCTTGCGGATCCGCAGCGGGACTTCCCGGTCAAGGATTGACCTGATTTCCGAAGATTCCAGCGATTCTTTCTCCCGGATGGCGGACAGCAGGACAGGAGAGAGATACTTCTGGAGCCGCTGGTCAATGGTGCTCGCCTTGAGCATCCCTCCCTGCGCGAACTGATACTGTGGCAATGACCGCCTCCAGTTCATCAGATGGCGGTACATCTCCTCCGTAGCGAAAGCGGCCCTCCGTGAAAGGTACTTGCCATAAACAATGCCATCGTGTATGGCGTCGATTTTCCAGTCCCAGGGTCCCAGAATGTCGGAAGAATAGAACCAGGAGTCCGGATGCGTGAGATCCTCAATGGACCATCCCGGCACCGGACTTCTGAAGAACGGCACAATCCCGATTTCCCGGATTGCCCCTGTCATTGTTTCAGCAGAGCATATATATCCCGTTTTCTTCATGACGGTATTGACATATTCTTCTATAGTTCTGCAAATATCAACTTTCTCGGGCAAAATAGCAAAACCCCTCTCAGCATCGCCAAAAGGGGTTTGAAGAATTCGAGACAACTGATTTCATTGTCCTTGTCTGTAAAGAATGAGCCAAGATAATCAAATATTTCCCAACTTTTTTCATCTTTGTTCCGTCTAACAGTTGAAAGCGCCCGAAAACGGACGGATATGTTAAACATTAAAATTTTCAATTATGACGTCAATCATTGTCCCTATTGGAATCTGTGTGGTACTGCCAGTTATGCTTGTATGGCTTGTTACAAGAGTGCGCAGGAATGAAATTGACAAAAAAGCGGAGGTCATGATCAAGGCTATCGAGTCAGGAGTCACAATCGACAGCGATTTGTTCAAGGAAGCTCCGAAAAAGCGGAAAAGCACGAAGGAACGCCTTCTGAACCGCCTGATCTGCGGTTGCGCGGCATCCATTACAGGCGTCGGCCTGACTGCCTTCGGCATTGTGCTATGGATGACATTGGAAAATGACACCTATGCTCCGCTACTGATCTGCGGTGGCATTTCCCTTGCGGTCGGAATAGCTCTTTTCATAGGTTTCTTTGTGGGCCGCAAGATGCTGGAAAAGGAGATTGAGGCAGAAGAGAAGTCTCTGGAGCAGGAATAAGTAATCTTCAAATTGCCTGACGCAAATGACCCAGGAGCGTTTCATAGACCTCGTCAGGTCCGAGCAGGAATCCCTCAGGCGATTTCTGCTTGCCTTGTGTGGCGGAGATGCGCCCCTGGCTGATGACATTGCCCAAGACGCGCTGGTCCGTGCCTACGTCGCATCCGCTTCGTTTTCAGGGCTGTCAAAGTTCAGCACCTGGCTATTCCGTATAGCATATAACTGTTATGTGGACCAGTGCCGCAAGCCAAAGCTTGATACGGTCTCTCCGGATACAAGACAAGCCCTGTCCGTTCCGGCCGATGACGAGACGGACTCCGGATTCAGACATCAGAGACTGTATCAGGCACTGGAGTCCCTTCCGGAGAAAGAAAAGGCGTCCATTGTACTGCACTATTTCGAAGACCGGAGCATCAGGGAAATCTCTTCCATACTGCAGATACCTCAGGGCACGGTGAAATATTACCTGTCCACCGGTCGCAATCACCTCAAATCCATACTGCAATGAAGAATACAGACATAGAATCGTTACTCCGGGACAGCAGGCCTCAGGTACAGGATAATCCCGCATTCCTGCTCGAGGTACAGCAGAAGATGCGTGCTGTGGAAGGAATCAAGAAGGAGGTTGACAGACAGAGAAGATCCGGAAGGAGGGCCCTGGCCATGGCCCTCGCCTGCGGTCTCATCCTGGGAGGCGCCACAGTGTACCTTGCCTGCCTGTACCCTGTGGAAATCACAGCAATCAGCGAAGGCATCCTTTCGTCTGCAAGACGGTTTTTCGAGTCATACAAACAGTACCTTATGCTCCCGATTGCCGGATGCGGAATCGCCCTGGGCATAATCCTCGGACGGCATAAGTATTCAGAAAAAGCATAGATTCACAAGGTCCAGAACAGCAAAACCCCTTTCAGCTATGCAGGCAAAGTAGATTTCCGGATCGGCAAGGGCAATCAGACAATCATATCGAGCAGATCCTGAACTGTAAGTTTGTGACTCATGTCCGTACCCTGAAGAAGGGAATCTGCAAGAGAACGTTTGGTCTGATGCAGACGGAGAATCTTCTCCTCAATTGTATTCTCCGCAATAAGGTGATATACAGTCACTTTCTGTTTCTGGCCAATGCGGTATGCCCTGTCAGTGGCCTGCTGTTCTATTGCCGGATTCCACCATGGGGCAAGGTGAATGACATAATTCGCACCCGTCAGATTAAGTCCAAGGCCTCCAGCCTTGAGAGAAACAAGGAAAACGGACTTATGCCCCGCCTGGAACTCCTCTACCATTTTGCTGCGATCCCGCACAGGAGTCGAGCCGTTCAGATAGAAATAATCATGGATTCCGGCTGCCTCCATTTCAGCAATCGCCATATCCAGGAATGATGTGAACTGACTGAACACCAACACCCTGTTACCCTGCTGGATTATCTGTGTCAACTTATCGAGCAGCACATCAAGTTTACTTGAAGGGATTGACAAGGCCTTATCTGCCAAAGTAGCGGAACAAGCCGCCTCACGAAGTTTGGTAATCATAGCCAATGCATTGACACTCAGCGTTGACGAAAATTCCAACTCCGACTTGGCCTGCCTGCGGATAAGCTCATAGACCGCCATTTCTTCCGCAGACATGGTTACCGGAACGATGATTTCCTCCTTATCAGGCAGTTCTCGCACAACTTCCTGCTTGGTACGCCGGAGCAGGAACGGAGCTATCAGCCTCTTGAGTTGCGAGCGTGGCTCCAGCCTGCCGGCTGCAATAGGGACCATGAAGCTCATATTGAAATGGTCGTATGAACCGAGAAGGCCCGGATTGATGAACTGCACGAGATTCCACAGTTCGCCCAGGTGGTTCTGTATAGGGGTTCCTGTCAGGATAATACGGCATCCGGCTTTGAGCTGCATTGCTGCTGCAGAGGATTTTGTTTCGCGGTTCTTGATGGTATGCGCTTCATCCAGACAGACACTCGCCCATTCCCTGGAAATCAGATTCTCACACTCGGACACAAGTAAGCCGTAAGTCAGCACAAGCAAATCGCCGGGACCGAGTCCAGAGATGGCCGATGCTCTGTCATTGACATTCAATTCATTGAGCATAAGGACATTGAGCGAAGGGGCAAACCTCTCCACCTCCTTTCTCCAATTGCCCACCACAGATGCAGGAGCGACTACCATCTGGGGGCCCTCGCATTTCCTGCTCAACATAACGGCAATGGTCTGAACAGTCTTCCCAAGGCCCATGTCATCTGCAAGGCATACACCTGCTCCCCAACTTGTCATACGAAGCATCCACCTCACTCCATCTTCTTGATAATCACGCAGAACGACATTCAGATCAGCCGGGATTTCCACCTCCATATCCTCACTCTCACGGATTCTGCGACGCATCTCCAGCAAAGCATCAGGCTCCTCTATTGCCATTTCTCCCTGCAGAGAATCACCACTTACAGCCATCGCCATCTTACTCAAGCGGACCTTGTCGCCATGACGCTGGGCCAGAGCATCAATACGAAGGAGCTGGGAACGGAGGGCATCACTCAGATGGACATAATCAGAATCACCCAGGCGGATGTACCTTCCATCCCCCTCCCGAATCATGGAAAGAAGCTGCCCCATTGACACAATGTAATCTTCGGTCAAATGGATATCCCCCTCCAGTTCGAACCATCCTCCAACCGGATTGGCTGAGATCGTCCAACTGCCGCCATCCGCCTCACGAAGCCTGAACGGCTCTCCCTCCGGCCACTCAAGCTCAAACAGGTCAGAATGCTTGCCACGGAGTTCTACCAAATCCAGAAGTTCGGTAGTTGTCATCTGAATATCAGGAGATTGCAAAGAGAACTCTTTGTCATGCAGTTGTTCGTTCAACACTGCATTGAGGGCCTTGAGTACACGCTTTTCCTTCTTCAAGTCACGCACCACTTCGACCTTCACCCCATCCTTCATATCATAATAGACGGCAGGCCCGGCACTTGGGAAATAGTTTCTGTTACTTCCCTCAACAGGATACAGATGCAAGGAAATGTCAAAAGTCTCATTATGTGGAGTTATCCGCAAGGTCAGATATGTTCTGCCTTCGACCTTCCCGATTTCAAGTCCTCCCGCGATTTCAGAATGTATCTCAAGCTGTCCATTCAAGTTTTCAAAAAGCCGCTCCAACATCGGCTCAGCGGAGACAGGTACGCTCTTCAAGCCTACAAGCCTGTTGATCATTGATAATACGTTCTGTGATACATCATAAAATACCCATTCATCTTTCTTATGATTAACCAGCACGAATGAAGAATAACATTCTCCATCAGAAGGGATATTGGTTCCGAACCGGATCATGTCACCATCCCTTTCTGTGAAAACAAATGGAGTTTCCTCTCTCAGGCTGATTGGGACCATCTCCGATTTTACTTCCCTTAACAATTTGTCCGTTCCCTTGAGATATGGAAGAACCACCTGCAATTCGGGCATCTGCCCGTAATATCCTTTATAGGCATAATTAGACATCCACTCCGCATGTATCTGATTGTCAATATCGTCCATAAAGACATTACCCTCTTGCCAGACTGAAATGGACAAGCGCCTTCCCTTACCCCAATTGCCGTTTTTCAGACGTTTCTGCTCACGGATTTCACTGAGACTATATCTACCTCTGTGGTGATTGACAACATAGACCAATCTCCCCTCCAGTTCTCCGGCCTCAATGGAAGAAGATGAAATCTTCGATGCGTCACCAATCAGTTCCTGGAGTTCCAGTATCCAAGTCTCAACCGGTTTGAACTTGTCCAATGCCGGGTCATAGGGCCACGGTCCCCTGTCGGATAATCCGAACGGGGACATCTCACACTTAAGAACGGCCAATTCCGTTTTGGGGAATTGATCACGAGTGTTTTCCGCCTCATTGAAGAATCCAAGAACAAGAGCGGCAACACATTTATCGCATAATACTGTTGACCTTTTCCCAAGAATTATATTTTCAAGAACATTCGTTTCCTTCGGCTGCCGGCTGGACTGAAAGAAGTTCACCAGTGGGAACACGGAACCGCTCCATCCCGCTTTAGAATCATATCTGCACTCATATATCGTACGCAAGGTCTCGACATCCTGTGCATTACGGCGTCGTCCCAAAGCTATGACATATAATAGGAATGTCACGGTATCAAAAGGCAAATGCTTCCATATGCCCTTGCCCTTCCGGGCAGATAGTCCTTTTTGAAACAAGAGGATTGCATCGTCCAGTCTGTCCTCATATAAGGCGACAACTGCTTCCGTATAAAAATTATATGAGGATTTTTTCTTGGTTTCCAGCCATGGCAGCAGGGTTCCGGAAGCATAAAAGCAGAAAAGTCTGAGATGATGGTAGGCAACATGCCAATTTTCATCCCTGTTGCTGTAACGGTCAAGGACTGTGGCAACCTTTTCCAATAGCTTCAGATTGACATTATCCAAGGCGTGATCCGTAAGCATATGAAGATTAACCAAAAGGCTTTCGGGCTTGACAATGCGGAATATTGTGTCTATATCTTCGCACAATACAATATGATTGATTACGTCGCAGATGTAATTGTTGTCCCCGTCGTCAAATGCAAAATCGAGCCATTCCGTTTCGAAGGTTTCCCGTTTCCCGAGAAGAACCTCCACCACTTCTACCAAATACTCCTCCTTCGGTGCCGGGTGAAGCTCTTCTTTGTAAAACCTGAGCCAATTGGGATGATTCTCAATGATATCCTTCAACACATCAAGACACAATTCGCTCTTCAATGCATATTCCGCCCTGCCCCATGAACTGAAAGTCCTTGTGAGAAAGCCCTTCGTGTATAGCGAAGAAATGCAGGCACTCCGCTCCTGCGCCAATATTTTCATTCCTTTGGCTGCGTAGGCCGGGATGTATCGTAAATATGATAATGACTCGAAGCCTGAACATGCAAGAACTCCGAGCATGAACATTTCCTTTGCAGTCAATTCAACTCCAAGGAACTTGAAAGAATCCGATGATGTATCGGTTTCAGATTCGAACAATGTCCCCTGCAAGGACGGAGTCAAAGAGCGGCCGGAAGTGAGACTGTCCTTTATTGCGAGCAGAAGGGCAACCTCATGCTTGCACAAAGTTCCATTATATGGACAAGTACAACTATGGGATACGACTTCATCCCCGTCAATCTCAACTACGGTTTCATATTCATCAGTTCCGGATACCTTTGCGACATATCTGTTTCCCTCCACACTCACAATTCTTACGCGTCCCTGCATCCAATACATTTTTGCACGCGCTGATATTACCGGTCCGGCGTATCTTCGGAAATTGCTGAGTTTAATATATGACATCTGCTTGAGAATTGAAGATGCAAATTTATTACTATTTCTCGGATAGCAAGAAAAGAATTGTGTACATCGCTCATAAAAGATTTGGGACAAAGTAATACTTGAATAAATGAATAGCATTGCAACTCAAATAGAAATGCGTATCAAACGTTGGAAAAAGGAAAAATATTTTTTCCCGAGGACTTCCTTGATATTGCTGAATATGAGAATGTGCGTAAGACTTTGACAAGGCTTTGCAATTCCGGTAAAATAATCCGTATTGCGAAGGGCATCTTCTGCTATCCTATGATTGATAGAAAGTATGGTCGCAGATTCTTGAAAAAGATTGGTGGGCATCTGCCGTAATGAGAGCACTTTTCGCTCTGCCGTATGCAAATCAGATGTCATTTAAGGGCGGCACCAGCCTCTCAAAGTGCTGGAATGTAATCAGCAGGTTTTCAGAGGATATCGACATTGCCGTGAACAGGGTGTTTCTGGGATACGGCGGTGAATTAAGCAGAACTCAGGTCAGCGACAAACTGCGCCGCGCAGCATGCACATTTGTACGAGAGAGGCTGCAAAACGACCTGCGAGACAAGATGATTGAGCAGGGCATACCGTCAGACAAGTTCAGCGTAGAGGTAAACATTACCTCAGCAACAACCTCGCCCGGGAATTCGGAGGTTCAACGCCCGCAACTCCCTCACAGAAGCCAAGTTAACATAATCTATATTGTGCTCACCCGCAGCGGGCAGGACGTCGGCGGCGGGCTTCTGTCCCCCGAAGATTGATGCCGGTCTCGCAGTGGTACTCCTTTGATGCGAGGAGTTAGTGACACAATCTCGGATAAGATTATGTTAATCTTGGCGGCTTCGGGGCACCGGCGGTCGCGCTAGCACTGCGGCTCCCGGGCGAATATTCTCTCCCCTGTGGGGAGCTGGAGGGGCACAGACTTGCGACCGCTTCGTCCTTCATGGGCGGGAAGAGCGACCGCGAGTTTGTGGGCGGTGCGGCGTAGCCCTGAGGGAAGACTCTAGCAGTTGAGCTGACATAAGTGGAGTTTGGTGGGACGCACCGTGCCTTGGCGGATGGGACCAAGCCTTTTAAACGGAGCGTTAGCGCAGTGAAGATGGCTTAACCGATAATGTTGTTGAACACTTCCCGGCTTCTTTCCTTGCGCTAATCAGTATAAGATTGTCGCTTCCATAAAAATAGTGTATTTTTGTGTGGAAGCAAATCTTTTAGGACGATATGGATAATCCAGATAATACACCTGTTACATACAATGCAAGGCTGTTTGATCCAGACAAGATTTCCGGAAAGGTCTTTAATGGCCAGAAGGATGCTCCTAAAAGATGTCGTTTTTGTGGAAAGATTCTGGATGCGTCTCATTTCAGAAAGGAGGCTCACGCTATCTCTGTTTCATTGGGAAACACTAAGTTCATCTGCGCGGATGAATGTAATGAGTGTAACGAGCAATTTGGGAAAAAACTAGAGAATGATATTACAAATTTCTTTCAGGTTTTCCTCTCAATCTACCAAGTTCCAAAGAGGAATGGGAAGGAGCGGAAGATTTCTGGTAGGAACTTTGAAATGCAGATGAACAACGATCCTCATCTATTCTCAGATCTTCCTCTTCTTCGCTTCCATATGTATGATTGGAAGGATGAAAGAATTTCGGCGGAAGATGTGACTCATATGATGAAGGAGTTTGACCTTACAAATAAAACCTTCGTGCCGCAGAATATTTACAAAGCCATCTGCAAATATGCCTTGAGCCTGATGCCCCACTCTGCGACACTACACTATCAGAAAACCATTGAATGGATTAAAAGCGATTCATTTGAGACGGAGCTACCGAATATTAAAATAGCCTCCTTCGATAGAGAAGGGAATGAGCCAATAATGGCTCTCTTCCTTCGCAATGAGTCCAGCAAAGAGTATCCGCTTTGCGTTGCATCGCTATGCGTTGCCAATATCCATATGTTTTATGTCCTTCCATTCTGCGATGAGTCCACTGGCATCGAGAGTGATAACGTCCAGTTTGCAACTTTTTGGAAGCAATTCACGAAGGCCACGGCCGGTATCGATTATTATGACGATTGTGAATTGTCTACTGCACAGCGAATTGGGCTCAAGTTTGATTTTGATCTCAAAATCGAACCTGGCGCAGAACCATTGAGGCTAAGAAAGGATGATGTAACCGGCCAGTGGGTCATCGATAATGGTATCAAATAGCGTCTTTGTCTTTGCTGACATCTAGGTATTGATGGTATGAAGTATTGCTATCTTTGATGAGATAGTATTTGTATGAGCGGAAGGGTTGACGGTCGTGGTATAATCCGTACTTGTCTTTCAGAGAGCCGTCGGGCTGTTGAACACAATAAATGCCCCAACGCCATTTCCGTTTCTTGAATTTACAGTAGAATATGGCACCGGTATCGATTTCATCACCGGATTCGTCTATATCAATAATCCAGTCGTATGGAATAAGGCCACTACGTGCAACTCTATGGGTCTCATCATCACCTTTTGTAACAGTTAATCGGCCACCTTTTCCTTCTTTCACTCCAAGGATGCCATTTGTAAAAGCAACGCCGTGTATATCAGTACCATCTAGTTCTGCCTTGAAGTGTGACTGCCGGTTTCTCCTATTGAAATTGTCGGGATACAGGTTTTCAAAGCGGTCAATATCAATGATCTTACACATATGATTCCGGCCGGATTTCATCTCGGCTGCAATTTTAGTCACTATATCCCGAATGTGTTTGCGATGGATCAGCCTGTCGCATTCAGGAATAATCTTCGCGATGCGAATCGTAACTACCAAAGTAATGATTGCAACAATGACGCTGGCTATAGCGATATAATCTGATAGGCTCAAACAACTCATATGTAAGACTCATAATTTATTCCTCTAACAGGCATCACAAGTGAAAACTGTTTGTACAAAGATAACAGTTTTCATAGATAGTATCATTATATCCTCTTGAGTTATTCAGTTGGAAATGTTGTGATCATGCTAATTATAGTATGTTGATAACTATAGTTAGCATCTTTAAATTTGTAACCAAGAAATCAAACACTTCGATAATGGATAAAGAACCCATTCTCCTGGCTTTTGGTCAAAGAGTTCAGGAACTTCGGAAAGAGCACAACCTTTCTCAGGAGCAGCTTGCAGATTTGGCAGGCGTTCATAGGACGTATATCGGTATGATCGAGCGGGCTGAAAAGAATATTACACTTTGTAATATCGAGAGGATAGCTAAGGCACTTGAGGTCAATATCAAGGATTTATTCTAAGAGCAAAGCAATATGGAAACCCAAAAAACAGTCACCATCAAAGCAAATACTCGTGAGGATTATCACAAGCAGTTGATTATGCTTTTTCTTGAGGAACAACACGGCACTTCAGAAGAATGGAATTACTACGACTATTTTGTAGAAACCGGCAAGAATGATAAGAGGATATATCTTCACAGACCGGCCTATAAGAACAAAGGGATGGACTTTGAAGTCCGTGTTGAAGATTATCAGTTTAGATACGGGAAATATGGTAACGTAATTAGTTCTGGGAATCGTCCTAGCCATAGCGAGATATGGAACGACGTAAATGATAAGGTCGTTGAGAATCCTGAAGACGGGATTAAGTTGAAGGCCCTTATCACCAAAATTTATAATTGCGAAGATCCGAAGAAAGAAGAGATTGAAGCCTGTTATTTCACCAAAGGTCTTCCTCTTGATTTGCTTCTCTATACCATAAAGTGGCTTTTCATCGAACAAGATATGACCTATTGGAATCAGAGTGGTAGAGAGATGTACTACAACGGCTTAATGGAAATCTGGGAATAAGCAGTAATACTATGCCATACAACAATGACTACTTTATTGATGGCGCACTTTGGCAGAGATCTCCCAAACAGCCAGCCATTCGGACTTTTGTGGCCTCAGACGGGACCGTAATCGGTATATTTCAAGGAGAAAGAGGCGCTCGTCCCGACCTTGACTTTCGGGTGAAAATCCTTCAACCGAAACTTGATGCTAGGCCATTTCTTTTACCTCATGATGAATGGGTTGTCGATCTGCTTCTGAAAGGACAACATCATAAAGAAGAGATAATTCAACTGTTAGATTATTACCTTGATTTTTATGATACCTGCACTCCTTTTGCCTCATTAGAAGAACGAGCGCAATATACCCCAAAAACCCTTCAAGAAGTCGAGCGTCGTTTCGGGAACATAAGAGTTCCTGGCACAATGTCCATTGGTGGAATAGCTATTATATTAGAGCTATTTTGCATCTGTGAGAAACAGACTCCAGATGCGCATCAGTTTAAACTAGCACTTCAGTGGACCAAAGAATGCGTGCTTGGAGAGCGTGACTTCAAGAATCTCTTGAACCTGGTAATCAGGCATCGGGAGTATTAGAATGGGAGTTCTGGGCCGTAATATGCCTCAGGCTCACACAGAACGCGAATGTCGCTATCCTGGAAGAGCTTGGCCTGCTTCTCTAATTTCTCCAGAATCTCACCACGGCGGTTGATGCTGTTCAGTTCCTCGCGACGGGCTTTGCTCATCTCGAGGAATTGTTCTTCCTGGTCGATACCGAGGAAACGGCGTCCCAGAAGGTTTGCGGCAATACCGGTGGTACTGCTTCCTGTGAACGGGTCAAGTATCCACGCTCCGGGTTTGGTGGACGCCTGAATAATGCGGGAAAGGACGCACAGCGGTTTCTGGGTGGGGTGCTTGCCGCAGGACTTCTCCCAAGGCGCGATGGCAGGTAGTGTCCAAACATCACGCATCTGAGTGCCGCCGTTGATTTCTTTCATCAACTCATAGTTGTAGTAGTGGGCCACTTTCTGTTCCCTGCGTGCCCATAGAATATATTCTGCGGAGTATGTGAAATATCGGCAGGAAAGATTCGGTGGGGGATTGGTCTTCACCCAAGTGATGCAGTTCAGTATCTTGAAGTCCAGTTCCGATAGACAGCGGGCTACGGAAAAGATGTTGTGATATGTTCCACTGACCCAGATGGTGCCATCGGATTTCAAATGCTCCCTGCAGGCAGTCAGCCAGGTTTTATCAAATTTGTAGTCTTCTTCAAATCCCTGGGACTTATCCCACTTACCTTTATTCACAGACACCGGAACGCCGCTCTGTATGCTGATACCGCCATTAGAAAGATGGTACGGCGGATCTGCGAAAATCATATCGAACTTGAATTCGAAGGAGTTCAGAAGTTCGATACAATCTCCCTGCAGGAGCGTGAAGTTTTTATCCTGTGATTTGTAGTAGGCTGTGAGCATCTCTTATGCCATTTTCATGAGTTCATCGACAAAAGACGGGAGGGTGGTGAGGTTGTAAACGCGAGGAATAATACTGTAGGCTTCCTCCAATTTATTCTTAGCGCTAAGCCAACCCTGGCCATCGGTTATCCACACGAATTCGTATTTATTATTGGCGTTGATTTTAGGAGCAATATCTGAATAGGACCGCGCTACTTCATTGGGTTTAGATCCGCCATCATTGTAGAAATTAGTCTCAATCAAGAAGATCTTGTCCTTTTTCCTTATGACAAAATCGAATCGCTTAAGGTCTTTCCCGAGTCCTTTTAAGTCATTAAACGTCGTACTATTGACCTCTTCTTCATAAACTACGTTGGCTTCAGCAAATACTTTCGCAACAGCTTCTGCCATTAGTTTTCCTGAACGATTCTTTCGAGCATTTGTATCAAGACCGACCTCGACGCCAAAAACATAATCAACAAGATTGGTAATTTTCTTTGAGCGAAACACTTCCCCTAACCCTGTGCCCTCAATATATTTGCAGATGCTATCAACATCATTGAAATAACTCTCTAATAGTACCGGCTGAAGCTCTTCGTTCAAGACTAATTTCTTGTCCTTCTTCCTCACTGCCACAAGAATGTCTAAGACTTCGAAAGCCTTAGGATTCTCGTTATAGACCAACTCAACAGCTGCGCGTAAGTTATCCTTGCCGAGAAGGTAATTAAGTTGATTGAGCTTAACTGCAATCTTGGCAACGCTTGAAGAGACTTTGGAAAAATCAGTGAAGAAGCCCAGTGTTGCATTTGTCTCCTTTAACTGGGAGAGGAAAACATCAAATGTAGCCATAATGCTAAGCGTTAACTACGTTGGAAATCATCAATTCAGAGATAGTCCCGCGGCCGGAAGCATCCGAGTTTATCATTCTTGCAGCAGAGACTCTCTTGATGACGAAATGATTGTATAAAGTATCGAAGAAATTTTCGGAAGGATTGACATCCTTCGGGTCGGAATTGCTGGCCACAAACAGGGCCTTCTCCTTACTAATTTGGTCACAGAAGTCACGAAGACGAATCTGCTCGTCATCATTGAATCCCTCTTTTGTGTAGGACGTGAAGGAGGATGTCTCCGTGATAGGCTTGTAAGGAGGGTCGAAATAGAATAGCGTATTGGGGCCAGCGTAGCGTCCTGTCTCAGCAAAATCACCACAAAGGATTTCCACCTTCTGCAGGACCTTGGAGCAGGAACGGAGATTCTCAGCATCGCAAATGCGAGGATTCACATACTTGCCATGAGGGACGTTGAATTCGCCCTTTGAGTTCACGCGGTAAAGGCCGTTGAAGCAAGTTCGATTGAGGAAGATGAACAGGGCGGCCGTTTCAACCGGAGTTGTCTTCTTAGTATTAAAACGAGCTCTCTTCACCAAGAAATATGCCTTGCGTTCTTCTGCCCCAAGGGGAATATACTCGTCTTGAATGTGAGCAAGTACCGCTATCAATTCTTCGACATTTTCTTTGATAATGCGATAAGTACAGATGAGTTCCTGATTGATGTCGTTGATGACAGCCCTCTCAATGTTGGGATACTCCTGAAGAATCCAGAACATAACGGCACCACCACCGACAAACGGCTCTACATACTTTACGTGCTTACGGGATGCGAAATCGCGAGGAAGCGATTTACGCACCTCATCCAGCAGCTGTGTCTTCCCTCCAACCCATTTGATAAATGGCCGAGCATGCATGGTATCTTCAAACAATGTCATAAGCACAACAATTTCTACAAAGTTACAAAAAGTATGGGTCAGAAAAAACGCGGAAACAAAGTTTTTCATTATTCTCCACTAAGTAGGTTCAGAATCCGCCCCCCGAAACAACCTTCTCCACTCTCCAGAGCTCCAGGTCCTCGATGAGTGCTTCCAACTCGCCGTAGTATTCCGGAGAGATGTATCGTGGGCCTTCAGGAAGCCCACGCAATGTTTCTTGACAGGGGCTTTCAGCGGCTGTGTCATGTGCCGGATGAGCCAGTCGGCGATGTCGATGAGTGCGATGATCTTCCTCCCTTTCAGAACCAGGAGCCGGTCGTTGATGCAGGACTTCCCTCCGATAGCCAGCCAGAGGTAGCGGGGCATCAGGCCAGCACAGATGACGGCGGTCTTCTCGGACTCGACCAGGGCTACGGGCATCCCGGGATTCTCCAGCAGGAGGTGTTCACCGAAGAGGCACTGGGTGAATTTCCAGTCGCGCTGCAAGTGACCGGATTGTTTCATCAGAGAATGGACCCAGGTGAAACGGCCGGGGGGTCTCGTCCTTGATCTCATGAGCAAGAGTCTCACAGTGGAGCTACCATAAGTGGAGTTCGAAGGGGCAGCCACGTTGGAAAATTTAAAGGCTTATGCACAGGCTCCGGATACCACATCCACGGTAGTGGGGAGGAAATTGAATTTTGAAGTTCCTATTTTTGGGATTACCAAGCGGGATTTCAAACCCACCTGGTCTATCGTGACATTTGATGAGATTTCCGGTGGATTCAATTACCTGATGGGCGTTCCCGGACAGCTGAAGCCTTCAGGGTGGTATGGCGATTTGCCCATTATCGCCCTGAGGTATCGACCTTGGAGGGATGGAAATGTATTCTCTGCCGGCCTTCTCGGAGGTGTAAACGTGAATCGCCTTCAAAAGGGATACTCGGGATGACGGCAGTATTGTTACTACTCCCGCTATATGGGATAATGCCAAGTCACCTGTTCGGATAACCACATTGTTCTGCAGATTGGGGTTTCGGTGAGGTATTGAGTGAGAAGATACTTGCGGAGGCATTATAATTGCAGCCATATCGGCCATATGAAAACCCGCGCTATCATACTGTTACTCTTATTGTTGCTCCCTCTTGTTCCGGCTATGACACAGGAGCATGAGGAATTTGAAGCGATACCGATGACTTACCAGAAGAAAAATCCCAGTTTCAATGGTGTTGATGCCAATGACTTCTCGAAATGGGTTAACGAGCACAAGAACTACCCGGAAGAGGCGAAAAAAGGTAAACCGGCAGATGTAACGTATACTTTCCCGGTCATTTTTAAACTGACGGACTTAGGACCTTATACGAAGGATAAATGAAGATAAAGCTTCATATTTGTGTATGCTTATTGGCCCTCTTGTTTCTCCCGCTTTATGGCTGGAGCAGCACGACGCGCCAGATACGAGACACGCTCATTATGAACGATGTTAAGTATGCTGTCAACACCGCCCCGCTGGGTCAACTGGATTCCAGGCATTACAACTGTTTAAGGGGAGAGGTAGGGTTTGATCTGGTCTTTTCCTGGAACTTCCGGGGTTATGTAGCCACGTGGCGTGTCAATGGCAATAAACTCTATCTCGAAACATTGAAAACGGGCTCAGATAAGGCAGATTTCCGGGATATCTTAAAGGATTTCAAAGATAGTCGCGGTAACATTTTTGCCTCCTGGTTCAGCGGGACCGTCATTTGCGGGACAGGCCTTATCCTTTGTGCATCGGGAAATGGATGGGACGATTTGAATGAGACCGATGTCGAACTTGTCATCCAGTCTGGTGTTGTGACGGCCTCGCGCAAATACCGCAATAAACAACACAAGGGAACGATCAACAGGGATGTGCTGTTCCAAGAATTACCCAAGAGGTTTAATTACAGAGACTTCCCGGAACTGAAAGGATTCCGGATAACAATGAAGCTTATTCCGTCAAAATATGATAGAACCGGGAGAATCATCGATTGGACCGTGAAGTATCTGAAATGGCCGGAAGAGGTAGAACCAGGAGTGCAAGACAGGCTTACGGCGGCGTTAAAGAAAGAACTGTTGCAATACGACTGTCAAACATTCTGTGCCGATGGCGAGTGGTTCTGGCGTGATCGAAACCCTTCTGACGGACATTTTGACGGAGTTGTCTGGTCGTTAATTTTCAAAAAGGAGTACTTCGTTCCTACAGAATAAATTCACTAATATAAAATGCCCACGGCTCTAAATATACCGAGGGCGTTATCAAAAAAGGTCCGGAAGTTATTCCCCGTACTTCTCATAAAAGGCTTTGACCCGCGCCTGGAAGTCAGGGACATATTCCTTTAGGTCTTCGGCCGATTCCAAGTACTTCACATACTCCACGGAAGCGTACTTTTCCCGCACCTGGCGTACATAGGAATGACACTCCGCCTTCTTGCCGTCAAAATCATCCAGAAGCCACTTCCCGTCAATACGCTTAAGTAAAACCTCGCACTCTTTGGCATCCGTTTCAGTCCCATCCTCCCATCTTTGCAGGACGGTAACAATAGCCCTGGCAGAATCCCTGGCTGTCTGGGCAACGGATTTCACGCTATAAACCGGTTCGCTGCCACCGTTTCCGGTCACAAAATACCAGAGCCATTCGTTATCCCCTATCTCCCCATAATCGGCAACGGGCGCATCGAAGGCTTCGGACAATGCGCGGAAGAAATCCGGAGTCATAGCCTCCTTCGCCTCCGGTTTCAACACATGGTCCGGAATATACTGACACAGCTCCAACGTTCTGTCGGTGAGATTTGTCTTGGGCTGGCAACAGGAAAGAAACGGAAAAAGAAGGAAAAGAATGGCAAGGACTCGTTTCATAACTATCTATGTTAGCTTCACAAATATAGATAAAATTCACTATACAAGCAATAACAGTAGAGAGTAATGATTGGCATAGAACGGATACCGCTCTGCCCGAAGAGGAAAGTCTGTGGACAGTGCCGATCTTTCGGCAATGGCCGCAGTCTTTCCGGGCGGTTGCTCGTAGCGCAGACAAAAGACTCCGTGGCTTCCTGAAGGGAAGGCACGGAGTCTTTCTGCGCGGAGTCTATAGAGTGGAAGTCTCGGAGCCGCGGTAGTGGCGTAGGGGCTGCAACCAAGCTGGTCTTACGGAGCAACAGCGTAGGAAGACGAGCTTGACCGCTTTATCATATAGCGAGCTTGACCGCTTTATCATATAGATAGAATTGTAATTCTACATGTTGATGTAGAAAATCGGATTCTGGTTACCTTTTTTGATGTAGTCCTTGATACTCTTGTTGAGATATGAGGAGTCAGGTATTTCAACACCTTTGAATTCCCAACGGGCGCCTTTTTCGAATTTCACATCTGAGATTCTCCATTCTATAGGCTTGAACGCTGCACGTACTATTCCCTGGTAAACAGAAAGGACAACAGTGGCATTTCTTGCTCTGTTTCCGTTGAGTCTCCAATATTTGCGTGTGGCTTCGTATATGTTTTCTCTTACTCCATAGTAATCTGTCCCCGGCTTATAAGTCTTATTGATGTTTATACACATAATCCTGTCTCCAGTATGAGGAATAAGGTCTTCACAGTCATACATTGCGTTGATTTCATCAACTGTCTTAACACCTTTATCCCACTGATGGTGCCCAGCCTGGATATTTGTCAAAATTGACTCCGTATTGAATTTTTCATATGTAAGGACATCAATCAATGCGGACTCAACAATATATGCTTCATTCTCAGAAAGCCCATGCCTGATTATGTAATAGCCAACTTTAAGTCTCTCTTTGCATATATCCCTAATTGTATTCAATTTTAAGCTGTCCAGATTTTCATTCAATGAATCTGCAGCATGATTGAACACGCGATTACCATACCCCTTGCCGACATAGAAAATCTTGTTGTCACGTGGATCAACCAAGCAATACACATAATATTGTAGAGCTTCGATTACTGTTTGTTTAAATTCCATATTGATATACAACGATTAAAATTTCAAAATGGCTCTGTTTTTCATAGTAATGTTATAGTAATGTTCAGAATAGCAAAACCCCTCTCAGCATCGCTGAAAGGGGTTTGAAGAGGTGCCAAGCAGAATCGAACTGCTGTACTTGGTTTTGCAGACCAATGCCTAACCGCTCGGCCATAGCACCATTTGGGATTACAAAGATAGTGAAATATTTTGAAAAACAACAATATTTTGATTAATTTTGCAACACTAGTAACTAAATTGCCTGCGGACAATTACAAAAGCTTGAATTCGCATCATTTACATCAACACTGTACCAAATCAACATGCAGACTGGCATAGACTTATATATATGGGCATCGACTTTCGCCCTGGTTCTGACCTCAGTGTTCTGCGCAGCTGTCAGGTGGTTCCACACCTGCCGCCCATATGGAAAATACTCGCATTACTTCTATCCGAGCAGGAAATCCGTGACAATATTGTACCTGCTGCCTCTGCTCGAAATCCCCTACCTCATACATCCGGACAGTCTGGATGCCTGGATTCTAGTCAGATGCCTTACCGTGCTGTATGCACCGGCCTTCGCTTCCATAACATTGCGCAGTTTCTTTTTCGGAAATCTGAACCAATGGTTCAAGAAAATGTTCTGGATAGTACTTCTGCCGGGGCTGATGATGACGTGGATCTTTTTCCACAGCCTCGACGGGGGAAATTATCTTGGTGAGTATGATAGCATCCTGATGATATCGACATTGATATACTCAGCCTTCATTTCCGTCAGCCTGCTGATTGTCTTCACCATGATGATGAAGAGAATCAGGGCGGCCAGCAAGCAGGAGTATTCCAGCGAGGAGGATTTCCCGGCCAGATTCGGACTTGGAACTGCCATATTGTCGATATTGATGTGGGCCCTTGCGGTAGCAGTCTTTCTTGTAGGGAATCAGTTGATTACCGCCATTTTCAACAATCTGATGTCGATAGTCGGATTTGTCCTCCTGATCGTGATTCTCCATCCGCACAGGATAAAATGCTCATTGATAGAGAAAGAGATGATCAGGATAATCGAAGAGAAGAGTTCAGACAAAATCTCCGACTTCGATGATGCAGAGGAAGAAAGCAAGCCTGAAATCCCTGCCGGCCTTAAGAAAGATATCGAAGAGAGAATACGCAAGGTCGTGATTGATGGCAAGTTATTCCTCGATCCGAAATTCAGCAAGACGCAGCTCGTCAGTCTGGTCGGCACTAACAGGACCTATCTGACTGAAGTGCTCAGAGACAGCTACGGCTCCTTCTACTCGTTCATCAACAAGATAAGAATAGAATATGCCGCCGAATATTCCAAGGAACATCCGACGGCCACAAACTCTGAAATTGCCAGCGAGAGCGGTTTCGGTTCGGTTAGAACCTATACCAGGGTCAGGAATCTCTACTACAGCGGGGAACTTTAGCGGCCCTGCCGGCCGGCTCAATACGCCTCAGCGTAAATACCCCGCCTATCAGTAAGCCTCGTTGTGGACTCCTGCCACGGCCCTTCCGCTCGGGTCGTTCATATTCTTGAACGCAGCATCCCACTCCAGTGCAACTGCTGATGAGCAGGCCACGCTCGGTACACTCGGCACGCTGCGCGCTGCGGAAGCACTCGGAAAATGCTCCTCGAAAATGGTCCTGTAGCAATATTCCTCCTTGTTCATAGGCGGATTTATAGGGAAACGCTCCGCAACATGAGCCATCTGCTCGTCTGAGACAGTGGACTCGGCAACAGCTTTCAGGGAATCAATCCAGTTATAGCCTACACCATCCGAGAACTGCTCCTTCTGCCTCCAGGCCACGGACTCCGGAAGCATATCCTCGAACGCCTCTCTCAGAATCTTCTTCTCCACGGTCTTTCCTGGGCACATTTTCGACTCCGGGTTCAGCCTCATGGCAACGTCCAGGAACTCCTTGTCCAGGAACGGAACCCGTCCTTCCACGCCCCAGGCGGCGAGAGACTTGTTTGCTCTCAGACAATCGTACTGGTATAGCTTGCCGAGCTTGCGGACAGTCTCCTCGTGCAGAGCCCTGGCCGAAGGGGCCTTATGGAAATAAAGATAGCCGCCGAAAATCTCGTCGGAACCCTCACCGCTGAGGACCATCTTGATACCCATGCTCTTGATAACCCTCGCCAGAAGATACATCGGAGTGGAAGCCCTTACGGTAGTAACATCGTATGTTTCAATGAAATAAATCACATCCCTGATAGCATCCAGACCCTCCTGTACGGTGTAGTTGATTTCGTGGTGGACAGTTCCGATCCAGTCTGCCATCTCCTGGGCCTTTGCCAGGTCCGGAGCTCCTTTCAGACCCACCGCAAAGCTGTGAAGCCTCGGCCACCAGGCTGTTGTCCTGCTGTTGTCCTCGACACGCTTCTGGGCGAAACGTGCCGCAATGGCGCTGATTATGGACGAATCCAGACCGCCGCTGAGGAGAACTCCATAAGGCACGTCCGACATGAGCTGCCTCCTGACAGAGGCAATGAGGGCCTCCCTGAGCTGTTTCACATCGGCGGGATTGTCCTTTACATTGTCATACTCAAACCAGTCACGCTTGTACCAGGAAGTCATTTTTCCATCCCTGCTCCAGTAATAATGACCTGGCAGGAAAGGCTCGTACTCATCGCAGAATCCCTCCAGGGCCTTGAGTTCGCTGCCGACATAGACGGTGCCGTCCTTGTCGCGGCCGATATAAAGCGGAATGACTCCTATCGGATCACGGGCAATGAGATATGCATCCTTCTCGCTGTCATACAGGGCAAATGCGTAAATGCCGTTGAGATCTTCGAGAAAGTCAATGCCCTTCTTCTCGTAAAGAGCCAGGATAACCTCGCAGTCCGAGCCGGTCTTAAACTCGTATTGGCCTGAGTATCTGTTCCTTATGTCAATATGATTGTAAATTTCGCCGTTTACGGCAAGAACCTTCTTCCCGTCCTGGGAATAAAGCGGCTGGCCGCCGGAAAGCGGGTCCACGATAGCCAGACGCTCATGAGCCAGAACACATTTGTCAGAAGCATAAACACCGCTCCAGTCTGGTCCTCTATGTCTGATTTTCGCAGACATTTTCAATGCCTTTGTTCTCCAATCCACTGTGGTATCGGTCATCCCGAATATTCCTACAAACCCGCACATACAGTCAAGTCCGTTAATGATTAAACAAAAAATACGAGACGCAGCCAGCGTCCCGGACTGGCCCAGACGGCCATCATTGCAATATTAGGAATTATTGTTCGAATTTCAAATATGAGCGGAAAGAAAATCAATGTAAATGCAGCTTATTATCCGAATATTTATATATTTGCGTTGATTAACCAACCACAATATGAACGAAAACAACGGGCGTCTTCTCTCAATAGACGCGGCTAGAGGATTTGACATGATCTTCATCATGGGATTCAGCGGGGTGATAGCGGCAATATGCAATCTATTCCCAGGCGGAGCAGACAGCTGGCTCGCAAGCCAGATGACTCATGTGGAGTGGCACGGTTTCCGCCACCACGACACAATCTTCGCCCTCTTCCTGTTCATCTCGGGAATGACATTCCCATTCTCGGTCGAGAAGAAGCGCAGCGTTGGCATGAGCAATGCCGCAATCACTCTCAGCATAGTAAAGCGGGCAATGATCCTCTTCGGATTGGGCCTCATATACGGCGGGATTCTGAATTTCAACTTTTCCACCTGCCGGATTCCGAGCGTTCTCGGACGAATAGGTCTGGCCTGGATGTTCGCCGCCTTGCTCTACACATTCACAGGTCGGAGGACCCAATGGGCAGTGGCAGGAGGCATCCTGATAGGCTATTATCTCCTTCTGCGTTTCTGCATAGCTCCCGATGCGCCTGCTGGAGCCGGCCATTTCTCACTGGAAGGAAATATAGTCTCCTATGTAGACCGTCTGATAATGCCGAACCACATCCTTTCAAAAGGCGTATACGATCCGGAAGGAATCCTGAGCACAATTCCGGCGATTGTCACGGCACTCCTCGGAATGTTTACCGGCCGGTACGTAAAGGAGTCGGAAGACAGCGGCAACAGAAAGACATTGACCATGCTGGCGGCTGCGGCAATAATGGCAGTAACCGCAATCGTCTGGAATAACTGGTTTCCTGTCAACAAAAAGCTTTGGACAAGTACATTCGTACTGGCCGCAGGTGCCTGGTCATTGGGTATATTCGCATTGTTCTACTACCTGATCGATGTACGGGGATGGCGAAAGGGAGTCTTATTCTTCCAGGTAATCGGAATGAACTCGATTACCATCTATATGGCAATGAGAATTGTCAGTTTCCCATCGATCTCGAATTTTTTCCTTGGAGGTCTGGCTGGCATAGTACCTGAGAATGTCGGTTCCCTGATTCTTCAGATTGGAACGGTTGCGGCAGGATGGCTGTTCCTGTACTTCCTTTACAAGAAGAAATGTTTCCTCAAGGTATAGAATAATTCTGTAAGAAATAATCAGATATTATTCGGTCGGCAATGGATGGGCTCCGGACGGCGT
>OBLI01000804.1_pt1 | contig 32752 bp, 18 predicted proteins | sample 1519701 | NCBI WGS metagenome assembly OBLI01 (sample SAMEA3663005, study PRJEB22513) | pig gut metagenome | biome: pig gut; feature: pig-associated habitat; material: faeces | place: France | collected 2012 | reverse complement strand
GCCAACGACTGGGGCGACCGCCTCACCTATGCCGCCGCCGACAGCCTGCAAGCTCCCACCCGCCTCTACGGCGCTTGGCGCGAGGGCAACCGCTGGACGTCCACGGGTCCCCTGCCCGGGCTCGACGAGGAGGGCATGGAATACGACTTCCCCTACTTCCTCTCCGACGGCGTCACGCTCTACTTTGCGGCGCAGGGCGAGGAGAGCCTCGGGGGCTACGACATTTTCCGCACCCGCTACGATGCCGGTGCCAAGGCTTACCTCAAAGCCGAGCACTTGGGCATGCCGTTCAACTCGCTTGCCAACGACTACCTCATGGTCATCAACGAAGACGCGCAGCTGGGCTGGTTCGTGTCGGACCGTTTCCAGCCTGCCGACAGCGTGTGCATCTACACCTTCGTGCCCGACAACAGTCCTGAAACCTACCTCCTGACTGACTCGCTGCGCCAACACATCACGCAGGTGGCCCGCCTGCAGTGCATAGCGCTGACGCAGACCGATGCCCAGGCCGTGCAGCAGGCCCGCATGCGCTACCACAACCTGCGGCAAACGGCCGCTACGCAAGGCACGGCCACGGGGCGCTACGTCATTTGCGACGACACCGTCTACCACTCGCTCACGCAATTCAAGAGCGAGGCCGCACGCCGCATTGCCATGGAGGCCGACGCCGTAGCCCGCAAACTGACGACGGAGACGGCCGAACTGGACGCCTTGCAGCGCACCATAGGCCAAGGCCGCCGCACCGCCGAGATGCAACTGCGTCTGCGCGAACTCCAGCAGGACATTCCGCAGCTACGCGACCAGCTCCACACCCTGCAGAAGAATTACCGCAAAGCGGAATTGCAGCAATAAACCCACGACGCCCCGTCTGCGTGCATTCCTTTCTATATATATAAGGAGTGGCTGACGGGGTGTTCTGCCCTCTAACCCTCTTTCCCTCTTGCCATGAATGCTATTCCCTCCTCCGAACTCATCATCAACCCCGACGGCAGCATCTTTCACCTGCACGTGCTGCCCGAGCAACTGGCCGACAAGGTGATCCTTGTGGGCGACCCCGGCCGCGTAGACCTTGTGGCCTCGCACTTCAGCGAACGCGAATGCACAGTGGAGAGCCGCGAGTTTCGCACCGTCACAGGCACCTACAAGGGTAAACGCATCACCGTGGTGTCGACGGGCATAGGCTGCGACAACATTGACATCGTGATGAACGAACTCGACGCCTTGGCCAACATCGACTTCGATACCCGCACCGTGCGCCCCACGCTGCGCCAGCTGGAACTGGTGCGCATTGGCACCTGCGGCGGTCTGCAGCCCGACACGCCCGTGGGCACTTGGGTGGCCAGCGTCAAGAGCATCGGCTTCGACGGGTTGCTCAACTTCTACGGAGGCCGCGACGCCGTGTGCGACCTCCCCTTTGAGCAGGCCTTCGTGCAGCACATGCAGTGGAGCGGCCACCAATGCATAGCGCACCCCTACGTGGTGGATGCCGACGCCGAACTCATAGCACGCATTGCCGGCACCGACATGGTGCACGGTGTAACGGTGGCCTGCGGCGGCTTCTTCGGTCCACAGGGCCGACAGTTGCGTCTGCCCCTGGCCGACCCGCACGCCAACGAGAAAATTGAGAGCTTCACCTACGGCGGCATGCGCATCACCAACTTCGAAATGGAAAGCAGTGCACTGGCGGGGTTGGCGCGCCTCATGGGGCACAAGGCCATGACGTGCTGCATGGTCATTGCCAACCGCCGAGCCCACAACGCCAACGCCAACTACAAAGGCAGCATCGACGCCCTCATCCAGCACGTGCTCGAACGCATCTGACGCCTCCCTGCCCCACCCGCTCTCACACACCGACACACAGCAAGCCCCGCCGCTACCCTTCATGGGAAACGGCGGGGCCAACTATTATAGGAATAATGAATGGATGTTAGAAATCGATTTCCAGACCCAGACCGAAGACGTCGTTCGTACGGTCGAACTTCTCCTTCAGCTTTACGCCGCCCAGTTCTTCCACAGGGAGCTCACGGGTGTAGCCCTTGTAGATGGTCTTGAAGTAAGCCATGTTCAGAGCCACCTTCTTGCGGAGCTGGAAGCGGGCACCGAAACCTACGGAGTTGGAGTTGGTTACGAAGCTGAGGTCGTCAATAAACTTGCTGTTGTCACCCAGGCCGTAGTTCGTGGTCTGCCAACCAGCACTGATGGTCCAGCGCTTGGTGATGTCGTACTCAGCACCAGCCAGCACTTCCCAGCCGCCGCCGTCGAGTTCCTCCTCCTTAGATTTATACTGCGTAGCCTGCTTGTCGAAGTAGTAGTGGAAACCGGCTGACAAGCGCAGCTTCTTGATGGGGGCATACTGAGCACCCAGCGTCAGGATAGCGGGAATATCGGCTGCCACCTTCTTTCCATCGGCAAACTGCGACAGCTTTTCGCCAACTTGCTCGCCCAGCATGTTGATGCCAGCGGCCTTGTTCTTCAGGCGCAGACGTGTTTTGAACTCATACTTGGCTGCAAGGTTGAGCTTGTCATTCACACGGTAGTCGATACCAATGATAGGTGTGAAGCCCCAAGCCGACTGGTTGCAGTCGAGCGTCAGGTAGTTGACGTTTCCATCGGCTCCCGCGGGAATGGGAGTACCCTGCGACGCCGACAGGTCGAGGTGGCCGGCAGGCGTCTTGAAGCCCAGGTTCTGCACGTGTCCGTAGTAGTGGCAATCGGCATACACCACGCGGCCACCTACACTGAGCGCAAGGTTCTTCAACACCTTGTAACCCATACCGAACTGGCCACCGTAGTAATACTGACGACCCTCAGCGCGCATGTCAAACTCGTAACCTTGCAGCATTTCAGGTTGAGCCTGAATGGCGGGCACCATAGCCCATGAAATCGGCTTTTCGAGCATGCCAATACCGTCGTCGAACTTACACTTGCCGCCGCCACCCGTGATGCCGAAGTGGAACGTGGCAAACCACTTGTTGCCTACGCGAGCAAGGTCGAGAGAGGGAATGACGGGAGCCGTAGCCTTACCCTTGTATTCCTTCCAAGTGCTGGTGCCATTAGGCTTGCCGTTCACCGTGCCATACGGATAGGCGGGGTTCTCGCTCTTGGCCGTACGCGTCTGGTAAGCGCTCTGAATATCGAAGCCCAAGTGCCAGCCGTTGCTCATGAAACCTACACCTGCAGGGTTGCTGTAAGCACCGTCGATAGTCATAACAGCATCGCGCGCAGGGTTACGCAGGAAGGCAACGCACTGGTTCGTGTTAGTGAGGAAGCCACCGGCCTGTGCCAGCGTGGCTGCGCCCCAAAGGAGGGCTGTGGAAAGGAGAGATTTTCTCATTTTTCTTCTTTGTTGGTAAATCTGGCCGCAAAAGTAGGGCTTCCCTGCACATGCACAAAATAAATGTGCAAATAATTCACATTTCTGAGGATTTTCATGCCTTAATCCTGCACTTTGCTATATGCTACTGTCAACCACACGTAGCGAAAGCCGCTTGCAGAGCCCGAAAGCCGAAAGCAAGCGGCGCGCCGGCCTAACGACATGGGGTTGACGATTGGCACACGCCTGGCATTGAGCATCGCACGTCAGGGTGTGTCAAAATGCAAATTTTGACGCGCACTCGAAGGTGCGTCAGAATGGCTAAGATGCAAGGCGCTGAGGCTGAGGGCGCAGGGAGTGTACTAAAGTACATGACCAAGCCCGAATGCCGATAGCAACGAAGCAGATTGGCCATGATGACACACCGTCAGGAAGAGGGTGATGAACAGCATGAAAAAGGCGTTGTACCGACAGCGTAAGACGCGCTTCAAAAGGGCTGCAGCACGGGAAAAACAGCCAATAGCACCGCCAATTGTAATTGCCTGAAAGCCAATATGCCGCCACACCTTTCCGTGACAACTTCCGCGACGGTGCGTTGCCACGCCGGCATGGCAACGTTGTTACGGCGGCGTGGCAACGTTGTTATGGGCCCGTGGCAACGTTGTTATGGGCCCGTGGCAACGTTGTTACGGGGCCATGGCAACGTTGTTACGGGGCCGTGGCAACCGATGAGGCCCGTAGGCGTCACGAAAACAAGGCATGCAGAAACGACGGCACAGGCAAACGGGATGGCGCTGCCTTAGCTGATAAAAACGGGACACCTGCTGACACACAAAACTTGCAGAATGTAACATGTGAGCAGGCACTGGCAAGCCTCAGCCTACCACCCAATGACACTTAGAATAGAAATTTATGAATATTCAGCGTATAAACAGGAAATAACCCGCTTGTAGTTTGGTCATTAAAAAAATAAGGACCAATTTTGTAACGTTATCCTAACACAATCTTTTTACCTTTAAATCTAAAACCCAAACAAACATGCATGGCCGGCGCGTTGCGAAACACGTCGGCCATAAACTTTATGCGTAACCACGCGGGAAAGTGGCTCCTGGCGCCGCCGGTGCGCTTCAACGCACTTGGCCACTAAACACAGCAACCTGCCCATGCGCTGAGGCTGGGCAGGCTGCTGAATGCTTGGTAGGGTTGGATGGATGTTTAATACTCGGGGTTGCGCAGATACCAGTTGTCCTGCTGCAGGAGTTTGCTGTAGAGAGCACCGTTCTTCTCGGCGGGGTTCTCATAGGGCTTCAAGGGGAGTGAACGGCGGGCTATCTTCCATGCGAGCCACTGTGTGCCGTACTCGCCTACGCCGAATGCAGCGTTGTTCTTGTGGCGTGCGAAACGGATGAGGTCGGGCATGCGGAAGCCTTCGTAAGCCATTTCGAGGGCGCACTCATCGGCGATGAGGGTCTCGACAGCGTTGATTTCCTCCTCCGTGGCAGGCAGAGGATCGCCAGGCTCGTTGATGGTGACTTCGACATCCGAATCATCGTCCGTGTCGCTACCTGAGCCTTCGCCCGAACCTTCGCCCTCACTGGGGGTGGTTTCACTCTGGAAAGTGCGGAAGCCCAGACGGCGGGCAATCTGCTGAACGGATTCCTGGGTGCCCTGCGTACGTAACTGCTCGTCGGCAATGCGCTGTGCCACGACCTTGTCGTAGGTGTAGACGGTGTCGGCCAGGTAGGAGGCACCGCTACCGAGGGTGTGGATACCTGCGTTGTTCCAACGGTTACTGCTCATGAAGTCGAGGAAGAGTGCATACTCGGGCTCTGCCTGTGCACGACGTAATTCGTCGACACTGAGTCCCTCGATGGCGTTGGAAACCTTGGCGGTGTCAAGATAGTAGACGCGGTTGGCCTCGGTCTCGGAGAGGTATTGCAGGGAGTCCTTGAGCGCAGGCATGGTGGAGAAGCTCAAACCATCGCGGAGCACGGCAAAGGCCATGCGGGGATAGCCAGCGCGGTTGATGGCCTCGGCATAACGCAGGTAAACCTGTGCTGTGCGATAGAGGGGCTTGTAGTACTTGAAGCTGGCATAAGAGGCATTGTTGCCACGCAGACCCGAACTGGGGGTTTCCTTGCAGATGAAGCGGAGACGCTCACCCTCACGTGTGAGGAAGTTGGGTGCCGTGCCCTCGACGCGGGCATCGCCAGCGTTTTCATAATACTCTACCTTGACTGCGTCGCCTTCGGTTTCGTAATGACGGTAAATCTGGTCGGCATTCAACTTGAGGTAGGCCTGCGAGGGTCCCACCTGGCGGTTCTTGTAATTAACGGTAACGGAGATGTTACCCGAAGCCGTTTCGCCATCGGTGGAGTTGGTGGAGTGGGGATCGAAGCCGTAAATCTGTCCGGCCTGCGTCAGTACGCGTCCGAAGCTACTGTTGGCAGCTGAGGGTATGAGCGTAATGATGGAGTTGGAGGTGACACCCGTGGGATTGGCCATGGTGTTCATCCAAGCCGAAGCGTTGTAGGTGTAGCTGTAGGAAGAGTTCAAGCCTGTACGCTTGTCGACGCTGGCAGCCGTACCGTTGACGTACTTGGAGCCTGTGCGGTCCTCAAGGTAACGGTAGTAGCACTTGGCAGCCTCTACGTAGTCGGCCTTGCTCTGACCGCGGAGGAGGTAGAGGTCGCCCAGAATGAGGTCGGTGTAGAAGAGGATGTTGGAACTGGGGAATTCGACAGTGGAGTTACCCGTCTTGAACGTGCCATAGGCGGGATAGCCCAGCGTACGCTCGAAGACGTTGGCCTTGAGGAGTTCGGGGCGGAGCAGGTCGACGAGGTTGTCGGCCGTGGCAAATGCCTCGGGGTTCTTTTCCCAACCCGTGTCGGCATTGTCGACAGGCTTGGTGATGAAGGGCACCGAACCGTAGGTTTGCACAAGCTGCAGGTAGGTCCAAGCACGGATGGCCACCACTTGTGCGTATTCACGACGCATGTAGTAGATGTTGTTCTTCACGGCGTTAGTGTCGACCTTGGCAAGGTAGAAGTTACACTGGTTGATAACCTTGTAGTAGGCAGCACGGTTGAGCAGTGCATTGTCGCCATCGGCCTGACGGTCGAAGTTGGCGATGTTAACGATGGAGTCGCTGCTGTACATGGTGGTGTCGGCCAAGTCGCTGCGTATTTCGTTAACAATGATATTCTGTTCTACCATGTCCTGCACATTGCGTATGATGCCCAAGTAGAAATTGACAGTGTCTTTGCCACTGAAGCCTTCGGCATAGCGGTCCATGTCGGGCGTAAGCATATCTTCACACGACGTGGTAGACATGCTCAAGCCGAAGAGCAGGACAAAGAGACTTATGATTGACTTGTTTTTCATTGTCGGTAAGTTTTGGTATGGAGTTCGTTGGTGTTAGGCGAACGATGTGGTAAGTAAAGCTGATGCTTAGCCCGCTTGGCTCACCCTCTCGCTACCCGTGGCTGGGAGGAAACTGGGGAAGCCGACAGACGGAGTGGGAGGAAAGCGGAGGCTTGTGCCTCCCACTCCGCTGCGGGACTTGCATCGTGCCGTCGGGATTAGAGGTTGACGGTTACGCCCAGGGTGAAGTTGCGGCTCTGCGGGAGATAACCTGCATCGATACCCTGATAAAGCACGCTGTTACCGCTGGAGAACTCAGGATCGAGTCCTTTGTACTTGGTAGCCGTGCAGACGTTGTTAGCCTCACCCCAGACAGAAAGGCCTTGCAGCCAGCTGAACTGTACGGGAATCTTATAAGTAAGACGTACGCGCTTCAACTTGAGATAAGAGCCGTCTTCGATCCAACGGTCGGAGAATCGCTCGTTGTTGACCCAAGAATCGCTGGTAACATCCATGACGCGGGGCACATTGGTTTGCTGTCCTTCGTAGCGCCAACGGTTGACCATAGCCGTGGTCTGGTTCCAGTTATTGTTGCCAGCCTCAAGCTGCGAACGCTGGTAGTTGAAGACATCGTTGCCCAAGGAGTACTTGAAGTTGACGTCCAACTTCAGGCCCTTCCATTCGAGGGTGGTGTAGATGTTACCGTAAATGTCGGGGTTGGGATTACCGATGACAACCATATCGGCCTCGCTAATCCAGCCGTCGCCATTGACATCCTGGAAGTGCACGTCGCCAGCCTTGAACTCACGATAGGGGTTCTGCGAGATGCCCGTGGGGTAGCGGAGGTAGCCGTACTTGCCGGCATTCTTGGCCTCGACATCGGTGGTAAACACGCCCGAAGTTTTGTAGCCGTAGAACACGCCTGCGGCCTGACCGACAGCGGTGAGGACGTTGTTGCTGCCGTAGATGGACGAGGTGTAGCCATGGAGCTGCTGCAGCGAGGATTCGATGCGCTTACCGTTTTCATCAAGTGCATAGGTCTTGATGAAGTTGAGGTCAGAGGTAGGCAGCTCGGTGATTTCATTTTTGTAATGACCCACTGAGAAGCCAGCCTGCCAACGCCAATTCTTGGTTTGCACGATCATGGCGTTCACGTTGACATCGAAGCCCGTGTTCTTGAGTGCGCCATCGTTGGTCCACATGGAGCGAAGGCCCGTGATGTCGCTCACAGCCTTACGCACGAGGAGGTCGGTGGTCGTGCTGTGATAGAACTCAAAGCCGAGGTTCAGGCGGTTGCGCAGGAAGCTGGCCTGAAGACCGACATTGACGCGGTGGTTGGTTTCCCACTGCAGTTTGGGGTTCTGGATGTTGGAGAGTACGAGTGCCGTAGCCTTGTCGAGGAACTTGGAGTTTTCGAAATAGGTGCGGGTGGCGTAGTAGTCAATGTTGTCGTTACCGCTCTCCTCATAACCTGCGGTGAGCTTGAGGTAATCGATGCCCTTGACATTGAACCACTTCTCGGAAGAGATGACCCAAGCGGCCTGCACAGAGGGGAAGAGGCCCCAAGATACACCGCAAAGCTTGATGCCTGCATCGGCTTCCTTACCGAAACGCGAAGAGGCCTCCATGGTGGCACCTGCCGAGAGGAAGTACTTGTTCTTGTAGTTGTAATCGGCAAAGAGGTAATAAGCCAGGTTCTTCCAGTTGTCGTTGGTTCCGCCATATTCCTTGTACTGCAACGCATAGCTCATGTTCGGCATCTTATCGTTGTCGTTGTTGTAACCTGAGATGCGGCTGTCGTTATAGGAATAGGATGAGAAGCGGAATCCGCCGAGCAGGTGCACGTTGTGAGCGGCGAAGGAACGGTTCCAGTCGACCATGAAGTCGTTGAAGAGGGTGGTTTCCTTACCGAACTGGGTGCGGACTACGCTGGTGACTTCGCCGAGACCTTCTACTTCCTTGGGGGGCGTACCGTACTTGGGGAGGTAGTACTTCTCGTTGGTGCGGTTGAGCACGTAGCTGAAGCGGTTGGTGACGAAGAGGTGCTTGTTGATTTGATACTTGGGAGCGATGTTGACGTTGAACTGCGTCTGCTCCTGATAGTTTTTGTTATCACCCTGCCCGTTGGCCAGTATCCAATACGGATTGACAAGGCCGTCGTAACCATAACCTCTAGCAAAGAGGAAGGGGTTGTTGGCATCGCCATAATCCTTACCTGCATACACCTTTGTGGTGGGATGGAGACTCAGCATACCTGCATCATACTTGACGAAATATGCGTAAGGGCTGATGAAAGGCGTCTGAATGAGACCAAGCACGTTGGGTGAAGAGATGTTGCGCGTGGCGTACGTCTCGGCCCAACCATTGTCGCGCAAGTTGTAGGCATTGCGTGCATAGGAGAGGTCGATGGCGGCCGTGAGGTTCTTGAAGAGGTTGACGTCGGTGTTGAAGCGGATGTTCAAACGGTTGAAGTCGTTGTTGCGGGCTGCAGCATCGCTCTGGGCGTAACCCAACGAGAGGTTGTACATGGCCACGTCATCACCACCTTCTACCGAAACCTTGTAGTTCTGGGTAAAGGTGTCGTGATAGAGGTCGTTCTGCCAGTTGGTTTCGTTGTGGTAGAGAGGATAGTAGAAGTAGGTGGGGTCTTCATTAAGGAAGGGGATGCTGGTGCTGCTGCTGACGTACTTGTTGTCGGGCAACGTACCGAGAAGCTCTGCAAGGTAGCTGCGGTACTGGCCAGCATTCATGACTTTCATCTGGTCGGGGGTCTGCTGGTAGCTGGCATAAGCGCGGAAATTGATGCGGGTAGCCATGCTCTTACCGCGACGGGTGTTGATGAGCAGGACGCCGTTACCGCCCTTAGCACCGTAGAGCGCCGTACCGTTCTTGATGACGCGTACTTCCTCTATGTCATCGGGGTCGATGATGTTGAAGACATTGTTGACGAAGCCATCGTGGAGCGTGGTGCGGTCGTACTGCATATCGACGAGCACGCCATCGATGACTACGAGGGGCTGCGCATTAGAGTTAAGGGAGTTGAGGCCATTGATGAAGAGCGCTGCACCCTGTGCCGGCATACCGCCACGGCTGATGGTGCGCACGCTACCAGCAAGGTGCTGCTCCATTTCGTCCTCAATGGTCAGGGAATTGGGGGCCTCAACCAGCAAGGACTGGTTGTTGTTGAGCGAGGTGCCATCGTAATAGAAATCATTACGCATGCCAGCCACAAGGTAGGACTTGGGGATGACGTTATCTTTGACAGCTACCTGGAGGGGATTGTAACCTTCGGCTGCAATGTAGAGCACATCGCAGAACTCGGGCACCTTGATGGTATAGGAGCCGTCGTCCTCAGTAATGGCCGTATAATAACTATTGTTGAGTGCACGAACCTTGATACCGCCTGCGGGCAACTTGGTGGCAGCATCGTAGACGTAGCCCTTAACTTCCTTCAACTTATATTGTGGTGCAGCCTGTCGCTTGGCAGGAGCGGACTTCTTGGGCTTGGCTTCGTCATTGCCACCCTCGGGAGTCTGTGCGGAAAGCACACACGCACCCGAAAGCATGAAAAGGCAGACACCGGCGCGGAAAGCCCCCTGCATCATGAGATTTCTTCTATTGATTTTCATTTCAGTCAATGTTTAAGTGAACAGAAAACTACTCGTGAACAGGCTCCAATATAATCTTGGAAATGCACAGAGCGTATGTGATCGCATCGTTCTTCTGATAGCTGTTCGGCATGCTCAGATAAAGGAACGGACAACTGTCAACACCAGTAGGAAGGTTGTTGTAGGACTTGGGGAATGTAACCTTGTCGAAGAGAACGTAGGTTTTGACGGCTTCGTTGTCGACCTCGACACCCTTGTTGGTAGCGCCGGAGAGGACTTTACGCTCGTCGTCGACAATGTAAGCATCGAACTTGACGTCGTGCATGACTTCGATTTGCTTACCCTCTTCGTCTTCGGTATATACCTTGTTGTTAAAGTTGATGCGCGAGGGCAACATGACTACCGACACCTTGTAGGAGCCACTGAGCACGTTGCGTAAAGGCAAGAAGATACGCATGGCACCACGAGCGGCGAAGTAACGATAGCGGTCGTACTCTACCTCACCCGTTACACCTTCATCATCCCAGTTGACGCCTCGTGTGAGGTTGACGGTGCTACCGCCAATGGTCTGAATGGAGTTGGTGTAACCTACATTGTCAGAGTAATAGACATCGAACTCTAACTTGGACTGGAAAGAATAACTGGGGTCGATGTTGTAGTTGTCGACGGGGAAGATGTAACCGTTAGAGGCTTTGTAAGGCTTCTTGCCGTCGAACATGGGATTGACCTGTCCAGGTTCGGGGTTGTAGAAGACATAGCCATTGGTAGAAATCAGGGAGTCGGCATTCAGGGCATAGTTGATAACCGAAGCTGAGTCGTTGCGATTGACGCTCTCATTGAAAATTGAGGGCGTGAAGTACATGCTGGTAATCAACTTGTGGTTGGTGATGGAGTCCTGATAGTGCTTTACATCATCGAGCGATACATTGGTAGCACCCGCCGTCATGATCTGCACGGGGAGGTAGGCTGCCTTGCCCGTGAAGAGGTCTTGACTGGTCTTGTTATAACCCCACTTGTACTTATGCTGGTAGTTATAATAGGCACCGACCTTCTCCACAGCTGCATCCCAAGCGACATCGGTGGGAACCACAGCTACATAGAGGCTGTCTTCGTTCTTGATTTGTGCACCAGAGTAATTGAGCAACGAGTTGGTGTTGATGTACACAGAGTCCACATACACCATATCGCCATTCTCGTTGAGCGAACCAGGAACGCTGAGCGCTTCGCTGAACTCGTTCTTGTCGACAGCAGGGTCGCTGATGGTGTTATATACCTTACTGAAGATGTCGGAATGGGCTGCGAGGAAGTCGAATATGTTGTACTGGAACGGCGACTGGCCACTGATGAGATGGAGCGTACCATTGGAGGAGGGCATCATGCCGTTCTCAACCAAAGCAACACCGTTGAAGACTCCCTCGGCCTTGTTATAACGGCATACCTTGGCGTTGAGCATGCGCAATTCCTGTTCTGCGCTCGAACTCTCGTAGTTGAAACGCGCCAGGTGGTTCTGCACGAACTGCTTTCCGACTGTGTACTCCAATTGAAAGGCTTCAGCAAGGGCCTTCTTCTTTGCATCTGCATCTGCCATGTTCTCCGCTGCAGCTTTCAACTCATCAGCCTTGTCAAGTTGGTCAAGGATAGCTTTGGCCTGGTAGGTGCCATTGACGGGTGCAAAGAAAGTAAAAGTTTGCGGCTGGTTGAGGAGGTCGGCATACGTTTGGCCCGACTTGGAGTCAGTTTCCTTGCGATAGACCTTCACACGACGAAGAATCATGGCCAAGGAATCGAGTTCGTCAGGGTTCTGCTCAATGTTCTGCCAGATCGTATTCGACGCGCTGGGAAGACCCGGCTTGACGTCGAAATGGTCGTCAGAGCATGCCACGCCTCCAAGGAGCAAAGATGCTCCAAGCAGGCTGCATGTCATTTTATGTATATTGAAAACTTTCATGATTAGGCAATTTTATCGGTTGTGTGTTACCAGATATCTTCGGGAGTAGTGGACGTAACGATGTCGTAAGGTACGAACTCGAAGTAGTCGACAAAGAACTGGGTGTTATCCGTTTCGATGGCTGACTTAAAGCGCATGAAGTAGGTTTGCCCAGGCTCCATGTAGACGGTGGTAAGAATACGACGGAGCGCAGGACTTGAATCTTGGTTACGCACAGGCGTTTTGCCCTCGGAACCCGTAACAGTGATGTAGTTCGGGCCCTTCATGTAACCCTGGTTACGCAGGTTGCGGTCGTTTTCACGAATAGCTTCTTCATCAAGTTTGTCGTCCTTCACCCAAGGATTACCAGGTATTTGGTCCTTACCTTCACGCTGGTCGATAGGCAGCCCGACAGGTGTGGTGGTATTGGGCGAATCGCCGAAATAGATCTGCACCATACCACGGAGGCTGTTATTGGAGATACCCATGCGCAACTCGTAAGTACCAGCTACGGGAACGGGCGGCAACTGGAGTACGAAATCATAACGGCCACTAAAGAGGAACTCGTCGCCTTGATAGTCACGCCAAGAACCGTTGATCTGAACGCGGCCATCCTGGAGGTAATAAATTTGCGTACCCGAACTTTCGTTCATGATACCCTTGAAGTAACCTGTGGGGAAGTAGGCCACCTTACGGCCACGCATGTCGTTGCTGAGAAGCTCGGGCAACATGGTGGTGACGTCGATACGCATACGCTCGCTACCAAGAGCCTGGCGTGTTTCTGGTGTGATGACCAAAATGTTGTCGATGGGATAATAGAAGCCATTGAGGGCATTATTATCAAAATCGCCATTGGTGGGTCTCACCTTGATATTCAAGCCGTTCTGGCCCGGTGCATTGTCGTTCTTAACTCTAATTTCATGGTAGTCGCCAGTGATGCCGTCATCGTAGACGCTGACACGGTTGAGGTAGAAACTCTGCTCTGCATCTACACGGTCAGGCAACTGCGTAATTTTGAGCAGGCCACGAGGATAGCCCAAGGTGGTGTAGTAGTCCCACACGTTAACGGAATAACCCTTGGTTGCGGGCTCGAGTGCGTTCACGTAGTTGTAACCGTACTCGTTGAAGTGGTGCACGAACTCGTCGGTTGACAGCGAACCATCGAGCAGGTGGTAAGCCACGAACTGGTTAACGGGGTTAGCAGGATTGGTAAGGTCGCCAGAAGTGGTATCAGCACCAATAAGCGTGCTACACATCTCTTCGATTACCTTGAAAATTTCATCCCAGTTTGTAATGACGCCTTGTGCCTCATCGTATATAGGTTCAGGAACACCCCAGTCGCTTTTGAAAACGTCGTCTGGTTCTACAAAAGCTGTATAGCCGAGAGCGCGCTTTTCCATGAAGGGGAAATCGAAATCGGCAAAACGTTTGGTGGAACCAGCATTGTTCAAGTTTTCCGTTTCATAAGTTTCCTCTTCCTGTGTACGGAGTTTTAAGGAATCAGCATACCCTGTAATCTCCAACAGTTTGGTCATGATGCGCATGTTGCCTGCCTTGCCCATGAGTTCTGCCACAGAGTTGGTGGAAGGGGCAATGACTGCGTTCACAACGTGCATCATACCATTGGAAGCCTCAAGGTTGTTCTCGATAACCTTCGACGTACCGTTGATAACATAAAGGAGGTCTGCCTCATCCTGCGTACAAGCTAATTTGCGGTCTTTGAGGTTGCTCGTGGCAAACGTTCCGCCATTAGAGGGAAAATCGGCCAACTCGTAAGCATTTTGCGAACCGTTGTCAATAATACAGTTCTGGGCAATGAGCTCTTTCTGCTCGTACGTCAGGTCGGCAATGCTCTGGCTTGCACCGTCGGTCTTTTCAAGCACGTAGGCACGCACGGCATCATTATTAGGTGCAAAGACGGTGTAGTTGCCACGCGCAGAGAGTACACTCAGAAGCGAAGAAGCATTGGCGCTCTTACCCAACTTCACCTCCTCGAACAAGGCTTTGATATCTGACAGGTCATCACGCTTGGCAAGCATGTCGCTGACAGTATCCATAGACTTGATGGCGTAAGCATCCTCGCTGATATCCTCTTTACAACTGGTGAGTGCTGCAGGAGCAGCCACCATGAGAAGGGCAGCAGCATAAGAAGCCCAACGACTTATATGGAACATATTCATTTTCATGGTTTCAAATCATTTTTTTGTGTAACGATCCCAAACAGGGTTTTGCACCAATTTACCACCCGTCTCAACACCGTTCACCTTGATTTCCTCGCTGTAAATGGGGTTGTAGAAGGCATAAAGTTGAGAGAGACGTGTACGAACGGAGTTGCTCACAGTCATATAATCTGTCAACGTGGCCTTGGGGTCATTGGTAGCCTCTACCTGGCGCACGATGTCGAACCAACGCTTACCTTCGCCAATAAACTCGCGCTGACGTTCACGGTAAACCAAGGGAAGGAGGTCTTCCTGCTTCTTAGTAAACGTACGATTGCCATGGGCATCATACGTACCACCAAAATCAGAGCAAACACGGTCGGCAAGGAATTCCTCGTCAATCTCGGTGTTGGCCACAGCGGGATTATGCGAAGCGTGGGGATCCTTGAGCAAGGGATTGTTACGCTTGAACAACTCGTTCACGAGACGATAACCTTCTTCCAGATTAGCGGGGTTCTTACTACGGGCAATAGCCTCTGCCTTAATGAGCATCACATCTGCCAAGCGGTAGACAGGCCAACTTACAGAAAGGTCTGAACTACGACGGAAGGTGTAGTTGCTAAGCTCGGTCTTCGTGATGTCAGAAGGATCAGACAGGGAAATGGAACGGGCAATGAACTTGGTAATAGGCTTACGCGTTTCAGAAGACTGGTAGTAGCAGTTTTCTGCCAGACGTACGTCCGTCTTACCAAAGCCAACTGTCGGGTCAACAGCATTAGCACTTGCAATCAATGAGGGTGAAATCGTCATGTAGCCCGGTGCCAGACCGCTATCGCCGTATCCAGAGAGATAGGTGCTGATTGTGCTGTTATACGTATTCACGCCATTATACTGCAACTCGAAGATGCTTTCGCGACTATTAAGCGTACCGAAAATCCTGTTGTAGGGTTCGTCGATGAAAGAAAGACCCTGCGATACATTCTCAATGCGGTATAGGGGATAGGGCTGAGTCTTCAGCTCCTCCGACATGTTCGTATTGTTCTTGTATTCCTCGTTGTAGTCTTTTCTGACAGCATCAATACACCACTGCGCATGCTCCTGAGCCTTCTGGAAGCACTGCTCGGCAAGTCCATCACAATAAGCCTGCGTGATGGGCGTACCGTCGGCCGTCACATAGGAGTCACTAACAGCCGTAGTACCTTCAGCTGCAGAAACCACGTCACCACCTTCTGCAGGTGTGTCCGTACCAGGAGTAGAGGGTACATCGGTGGAAGCAGATGCCAGCACGTCCGACATGTTCACCTTTCCGTGGTTCGTTTTATCCATGAATTTCTTCAACAGACAACCACGCCACAGATACATGTCGGCAAGTAAGGCATGGATACTTCTTTTGGTGAAGCGGCCTTTGTTGTCAGACTGATTACCGTAGTTCTCAGCAGCGGTGCCCACGTTGGCTTCGAGTTCAGAAATCAACTCACCCAGGATGGCTACGCCCGGAGTGGCTTCGGGACGCTCGTTACGTGCCTGGGCATCGGTACGCACAGACTTGGTTACAAACGGTACATCGCGATAAGCACGAACGAGGTAGAAATAATAGAGAGCACGAAGCGCCATCACCTCAGATTTTGCTATGTTCCAGTCGCGGCGCGTAAAGCTGGGGTCAACTTCCTTGCCTTCAACCGTCATTGCCTCGCCCTGTTCGAGCACAAGGTTACAATAGTTGATACCCGTGTAGAAACCGGACCAGTCAAAGATACCTTCGGTGGGCTGTAATACGGCACTTTGCAGGTAGGAGATGGTGGTCTGGCTCATGTTGTTCAACTCGAGGTTGTCGGACCTTATCTCGCCCCACATCAATATTCTGCTTGTTTGGCCTGACTGCGTCAGTTTTTCATAGGCACCAGCGCGTACGTTCTCAAGGTCGGCCTTATCTTGCCAGAACGATTCTTCTGGGATCTGGTCCGTAGGCAGAATGGTCAAGAAGTCTTCACACGAGGTGAACGCACTGCTTGCCACCAGCAGGGAGCCAGCCAGAAGAAGTTTGGTATATAATTTTGGACTTTTCATGATGAGTATGTTTTAGTGAGATTAGCGGAGCAACGTTCTCTTTATTCCTATTATATATGAGGGTATCAGACGGGACGCTGCTCCCACTCCATCTTGCAGTGATCAGAAACCGAATGACAGGCTAAACGTAAACGAACGAGAACGCGGCGTCTGCGAATAGTCCACACAGGGGTTCATGCCACTCTGTGAGTGCTCAGGGTCAGTTCCGCTATACTTCGACCAGCAGAAGAGGTTGTTACCCGATGCAGAGATACGCAACGAGCGGAAGCCAATCTTCTTGAGCTGTTCAGGCTTGAAGTTGTAGGACAACTGGAAGTACTGGAAGCGGAGGAAGTCACCGGGCTCTACGTAGCGATCGCTCACGAGTGAGTTAAACGAAACGGTCACGTTCGAGTTAAGCGCGCGGGGCATAGTCGTTTCCTGACCGTTCTTACGCCAACGGTGTGCCACAGAAGCGCACTGGTTCTTGTTGGTGGTCATACTCTCGGCCGAAAGACGAGCCATATTGATAATCTTGTTACCAATACGGAAGTTGAAGGAGGTCTTCAACTGCCACTGACCATAAGTAAAGTCAATACCGAAGCCACCGTTAACTTTCGGGTTCGAGGTACCGAGGTAAACGATATCGAGTTCGTCGATGTTACCATCATGGTTAATATCCTCATAAATGGCATCACCACCCTGGAACTGGTAGTTCTTACCGCCATAGTTGAAGTACATGGGCAGCGGGTTACCGTTCTTATCATATACCACATTACCCTGTGCATCGAACACAATAGGAGTCGAACGACGCAAACGCTCGTTCACAGAACCTGCAGCCGTGTTGGGCGAGCCATCGGGGTTGTAATACTGGTTCTTCTCATCGTTGAGGAAGTAACCGCAGTGGTCATAGTCGTAGGCATACACACCTTTGTAACGGAAACCATAGATACCACCGAGCGCATTACCTATCTGCACGCGCTTCATATATTCGGCATTGTTATAGGTAAAGTCGGTATTGTTGGCTGCCAATACGGAAGCGTCCATTGAAGTGATGGTGTTCAGGTTCTGAGCCACATTACCACGCAGACGGATGCTGAACTTACCGACCTTGACAACCTCACGGGTAGTTACGTAGAGTTCCCAACCCTTATTCTCCATGTCACCTACGTTGGCCCATGCCAATGAAGAGAAACCGGTGCTCGAGGGAATACGTACGCCCGAGTTCAAGAGGTCTGAAGTCTTTCGATTGTAAATGTTCAAGTCGAAGTGTACGATGTCTTCAAACAGGCCTAACTCGAAGCGCAAGTTCCAGGATTTCAGTTTTTCCCAAGAAATCTCGGTCAACTTCAGGTTCGTAGGATACATGACCTGCGTTCCATTATAGTTGGTGCTGTTCGTACCGTACTTATTATACATCAAGCCTTCGGAACCGGGAGGATTACCCGTCATACCCCAACCGGGCGCAAAACTCAACATGTTGATAACTTTGTGGAGGGGCTTGAAGAATTTCTCATCGCTGATGTTCCAACGACCAGATACACCGGGGAAGACGCCCCACTTCTTACCCGAACCGAAACGCGTGCTACCATCGGCACGGAGCGTCAAGGTAACGGCATATTTCGAATCGTAAGAATAGTGCATCGTTGTGAACACAGCACTCCTGTGTCCCTTATAGTTACCGGTAGACGAAGCCGTCAAGTAGCCCGGAACAGTGGGGTCGGTAATGCCGCCGCCGATACCCGTAGAAGCCAGCGACTGCGACGAGTTGTTCTCCGTCGTCATTTCAGCCTGCACTCGAGCCGTGTAAGAGTGCTTCGGATTAGCGAAGTGCGGCGTAAAGTTGAGGGCGTGACGGGTTGTAAACGTCAGGTTCTTGAATTCGTAGTTAGACGTACGGTTGATACCCTCACTCCAAGAACTGGAGGTGAGCGACGCAGGATAGTAAGCAGCCTCGGTGTTAGTATATACATTCATAAATACCTCACCGCTATAGTCGAGTTTCGTTTCGTCATCGTTCTTACCAAGGAGCTTGTAGTCCATGATAAACTGTGGCTGAATGGTATAGGACGACTGTTTGTTCCATGCTTCGTTGGCGATGGCCACGGGATTACCATTGTTCACCATGTCTCTCAGGTAATACGAAGTCAAACCGCTGTTGGGCGATACAAGACCGGCAGCACCTGCAGCAGGAGGCATGATGAAATATTCGCCTGTGTTGAAATACTCACCCACACCATCGGCCGTTTCGCGATACTCGTTACGGTAAACCGACATATTAGGCATGGCGTTGTAGGCGCGACCCAGAATATCGGAGGTGTAGTTGCGGTTATTCTTGGTGTAAGTCAAGGAGAAGTTGCTGGTGAAAGTGATGCGGTCAGATACATAGTAGTCCAAAGCCAAACGTGTGGTAAGGCGGTCAAGAGACTGCTTGATGATAGTACCTGTTTCGTGGTCGTAAGTACCAGATACGCGGAACTTAGCCTTTTCACCACCACCCGATACGGACACGCTATAGTTGTGTGTCTGACCGAATTGAGTCACTTCCTTCACCCAGTCAGTGTTCTTATTATAGTTGCCAAAATAAGAGGGGTGCGACTGCAGATACATGATTTCCGCGATACTCGAAGCCTCCTCCGTAAGTTTGCGGGGGTTATGATAGGCTTCCTTAAGCATCATGGTGTAACCGTCACCATTGAGCATCTTCATGCCATCGGGCTGCCAAGAGCCAGAGAAGCGGTAACTGAAGTTCACCTGCGTCTTACCACGTGCACCACGGCGTGTGGTAATTTCAATCACACCGTTCGAACCACGTGAACCATACACAGCGGTAGCAGCGGCATCTTTTAACACCTTGATGCTCTGGATATCCTCAGGGGCAACCTGCAGCAGCGTGGCAAACTGCTCCTCGTTCTCCATGTTCTCCAAGTCAAGGTCCGAACTGCTGAAGTCTTCCATGATGTTACCATTCACCACGATAAGGGGTTCTTGGCTACCGTTGATAGAACTCGTACCACGCAGACGCATGCTCGAACCGGAACCGAGGTTACCTGAATTGGACACAATGTCCAGACCGGCAATCTCACCCTGCAGAGCGTCAGCGGCGGTCTCAAACGAAAGACCGGCCATCTGGTCCATATCCAACGTCTGCTGTGCCGTAGAGATTTCGCGTTCAGGTATCACGATACCGCCCGAACGCGTTTTTCGCGTGACGGTAACGGTGGCTTCCTTAAATGTATTCTTGTCTATCAGCTCAATGTTGAACTTCGTCTGCTCGCCGATGCTCATAATCTTTGTCTGATAGCCAATATACGACACTCTCAAGCGGTTGGCAGGGTTCTTCACAACCATAGAGAAGTTACCGTTAGCATCGGTCTGCACCGCGGTTACGTTACGGTTGTTCTTATCCTGCTCAACTACGTACGCCATGACAATCGGTCCGTCGGCCTTACTCCAGACACGGCCCGATATGCGCTTCTGAGCATAAGATAGCGAGCAGCAGAAGCACAATGCAAGCGTCAATAGGAATTTGATGTTATTCATAATATTAGATTTTATTTCTTCATTCTATAGCGTTTGGCAAAGGCTTGTGCAGTAGGCACATCTTTCCATGCTTCGGCAAAGCCATCCTTGATGGTTGGGCTAAAGAGCATATACTTGTCGTCAGCCAAAGCATGTATCGTGACATACGAAGAGGCCTTGATGCTGCTTGCCGAAGAAGCGGCACCATCTGTCTCAATTTCGCGTGCACATATATTATTAGGCGTACCGACGGAACACGACTGGCCAGCGGCATCTACCAATGTCATGGCGCCCGGCGTCTGCTTCACGGTCAGCTTCACAAAGCCGTTGGTCTTTCCGTCCGTACAAGCGGACTGGCAAGCGGTTACGTCCGTGCAGTTGTCCACGAAGAGCGACTGGTCGGCAAAGTGATACTTCACGAAGTTGACCAGCGTCGTCAGCATGGCCTGGGCCTTGGGCTTGCCCACCGTCTCATAATCTTCATCAGCTGAGTGGTCTGCTACATACTGCTCAATATCGTCGATCGTAGGCAGACCTGCTGCGATTGCATTCTGTACGGCTTGGTTAGAAGGCACATACACTGTGTAACGGTAGCTGTTGAAGAAGCGAATCAGCTTTTCACCCGTAGGAGCGGGACGTGCGGGAGCTTTCGTACCGTTGTCGGCAAAGATAAAATACTTCGTGGCTTCATTCTGCCAGTCTGATTCCGATACATTCTCGCCGCGGAACAGAGACTCTACGAGTCCAATAGCCTTGCTGGTGCTCAAAGAGTTACAGAGTTTGAAGAACTCGCCGTAAGCATCAGCATTCTTGTTGAGCAGAGCGTAGGTCGTGTAGAGTGCAGCCTGCATCGGGCGGTCCAGGAAGTAAGTCTTACCGTTACCGTAGTCCGTGGACGTCGGTTTCATGTCATACACCTGCTCTACCGTGCAGTCGAAATCGTTTTTATCGTACTGGTCGGTATTGAACTGCAGCTGCATACCACCGTCTACAACCATGCCCACACCGTCGCTGCCGCCGCGGCTCTTCACGTAGACAGGAGCGCCGTTACGCGAGATGTACCACTGACGTTCGCCACGCACACCTTTCAGGTCGTTGTTATCGTGCACGAGGATGTGGTGGTCCACCATTTCGCAAAGCATGAAAGCCTTGAGTTTGGCATTCTTATTAGCACCGTCAGCGATGTTGCCGTTGGCAGGCGATTCCCACTTCGGAGTAACCCCTACAGGGTTCATTTCCGTGTTCTCATCGCTCATCAGATAGCCTAACGACTTTACGGCTACATATTTACCATTCTTCTGCGTCACAGCCTCGGGCTCGAAGGTCCAGTACTTACGCTGGGCAGCTGCGTGCGTAGCATAAGCGATAGGATCCATATAACCTCTCGTCTTCAAGCCCTTGTCCGTAGGAACGAACAAGCTGAAACTCGACTGCATGGAAAGCAGGTAGGTGCTGTAGAACTTACGCAGCGGAGCATTGGCATAGTTGACGGTGGTGTAGGCGTCGTCAGCGTGTATCACGGTGTTCATCACCTGCGTACCTTCGTTATAGAGGACGGGCGACATCACCGATGCATACGTAGCGGGGCTCACAAGGTTGTTCATCACATAAACCACACCGTTGTTGGCAAGCAGCACCTTCTTGATACCTGCCTTATAGGCATCGATGGAGGGGTACGAAGTACTGCTGAACATGGGGTCCTGCGCATCGTTCATGATGGTCAGGTACTTGCTGGGCACGCTCTCGTTGAACGAGTCCTTCATCATGTTGGCCACGAGCGGCTTGATGATATTCAGAGGGATCTGATACAGGTTCTCCAACAGGTTTTCCTCCGTATTTTCAAGTGTGCCGTAACGCTCAATCAGGATGGCACCACCACCACGCACGAAGTAGTCCTTCATGGCCTGGTCGCTGGGCACAAACATAGCAGCCATATCCTGTTCTTTTGAGGACATGTTCACGCTGTATGCGTTCCATCCCGGGTCATAACTCAGCGAGGGGAAGTCACCCAGTGACTCGCCATCAGGATCCGTAGTCACGGCACCCAGCGACGAACGCTGTGAGATGTAGATTTTCTTGAAAATAGAGTCTGCTTCAATGCTGTGCAAAGCCTTATACTGTTCCGTCAGGTTAGCGTCATAATAAGGTGCACTGAAGCGTTCGAGCATGGCACTGAAAAGGTTCGTTTCGCCATTTGTACGTATTACTTCGGCCATGTTCGGCGGCGTAACGAGCACTGAGTCGAGCACATGATAGTAACCGTTGAGGCAAGTTACATCCTGCTCCAAAATTCTGCTGCCATAGATGTAGCTGCGGTTTTCCGTATCTGCATTACTCCAATACTGGGGCGAATTCTGGTCGCGCAGGTTAAGGATAAACGAGACATCCTCGTGCGTGATTTTCTTCTCCCTCATCTGACCCTCAAGGAAGTGGGTCATCATCGGAGTCGTATTGTCAATGGCCATGTAGATGCCAAGATTCGCACTGTTGCGATACTTCTCCCAGAAGAGTTTATCCTGGTTCGTCACATTACCCTCTGCGTCCAACTGTCCTTTGTTCAGGTTGTGAGGAAGCGAGGACTTGGGCCAGAAAGGCACGGAGTCCGTAGCCGACATGGCCGACAACTGACGCAGGCAGAGGTTCTTCACGGGTCCTTCAATCGTTGTCAGCATCTCCAGCACGTAGGCATTGTTGAGCATCGAGCCGTTCAACAGCAGACGCTTCTGGTTAGTCGACAATTTCTCGTAAGAATCCACAGGGTTGCCCGCTCCATCCTTCCAGTCGTTGTGGGCAAAGAAGCGTGCATAAGCCGCGTCATCGGCCACAAAGAGTGTTTTACTACCTGTTTTCGACATGACGTCCTTGTAGCCCAAGTCGTCAATCAACCTAATCACAGTAGTGAAGTTCTGCTTGTTTTTCAGCTCGTCGTAAATACTCGCTCCGAGGAAACTTGGGCTCTTCTCGTCCAAGTCAAAGTCATCAGAACACGAGTACGTCACGCCGCAAGCTGAGAGCAAGCACACTGCACCAAGCAGTGATTTTCCCATGCTGCTAATACGGTTTTTCATACGCATTATTCGATTTAGTATTTTGATTTTATTCCTTTCTAATTGCTATCTACACTATACAATATAGGTAGTTGCTGCAAATTTAATTGAAAATTAATTCCCCTCTCGTGCTAAGCAGGGGTTTCTTATAGGCGTTTAAGGTTTATTAAGAGTCAAAAGCGGCAAAAAGTTAAAATCTGCCGCGCCGAGATGCAACCAAGAAGCACCTCCGTACGACTACTTGTGAATGAATTTGGGTAAATCGTTTGGCAAAATGGCAGCAAAAGCACCTTTATGTTAGGTTTCTTTCACAGCCACGCATTCCACTTCAATGAGCCACTGCGGCCGGCACACACGGCCCAGTGTCAGCAGGCAGGGCACATGCGGGAAGCGCAGTGCCATATAGCGTCGGATGACGGGCGCATCGGCCACGTCGCGCAGGTAAACGATGAAGTAGCGCACGTCGCGCAGCGTAGCGCCGCCGTCGCGCAGCAGTTGCTCAATGTTCATGAAGAGGCGTCCAGCCTGTGTTTCCACATCGCCCTCGTGCACACATTGGCCTCGGTGGTCAATGCTGGCCGTGCCTGATATGAAGTAATGGCGGCCGCCTGGCAGGTCGATGGCGGTACCGCGTTCGAAGGCCACGCCATACTCATGCGTTGGGTTCAGGTAACCAGGTGCCGTCAGGTAACGCACGCTGCTGGCCTGCGCGCCCTGCACGCTCAGAAAGTCGGCTGCCACAAGCGCACCCACACAGGCCGAAGCCCCCTCGATGCCCGTACTCGCTATGTAATGTGTGTCCTTGGTCAGGCCATGACGGGCAAACACTTCGTTGCGCGCCACCACCACGTCGTGATACTGGCAGTCTATGTCGCGCACATAAATCCAGGTGCGCAGGCAATGGTCGGCCAAACGCATGTGCTCTGCCTCAAGACTCTGCATGCAGCGTGCAAAGGCTTCAGTCATTTGTGCTCCTGCGCCTGCAGTCTGTGCTGCCTCTGCGGCGTCATAGCGCACGTGCTGCCACAGGTAGCGCACGCCGTCACTCTCCAATATAATATAGGGGTGGCCGCTGGCCTCACCGTGTCGGCGTGCGTGGCGTTCGCCTCCTGCGCACCATAGCAGCAGCGCCACCTTCGCTCCGTGCAGGGGCGGCTGTTCTATATAGGAGAAGACTCCCGTCGGCATCAGTCGCTCACACAGGGCATGATGCCTCAGGACTCCCCATTGGTTGGCCGCATCCGTCACATAGAGCCGGGCTTGCAGCAGGGCATCGAACCTGCATGCTCCGCTCGCCTCGAGGGCGTTGATCTGGCACAACAAGTCGTCGGCCTGGGCCGTCAGCGTGGTGCCTTGGCTCGGATGGAGTATGTGAAACGTGGGTGCGTGCATAGTGTGCTGCGGTTGGATGGTTGTGATATGTGAGGCTGTAAAGGATATATACCTATGTAGTTTGTATTGATTAAGGTCTGATGAATAAATTTTTCGAAATCTACGGTGTGTTTGTGAACCTTGCGCCCTGCCTCGTGCCACGTTTTTGCATTTCGGCCACTACCAGTCGTGCCACTTCATCGTTTTTCAGTCCCCAGCGGGGTGCCATAAGCATGTTTCCCGGTGTTTGCGAGGTAAACCGTTCCACGGCCACCCATGGCGCAAGGTTCTCCAAGTAGTCGGCCACCCACTGCACGTAGGTGGGAGCATCGGGCAAAGCGAACTCTTCGGGCCGCGCTTCATATTCGGCGGCCAGACGCGCACCGCGCACCATTTGCAACTGATGCAGCTTCACCACTTCCACGCCGGCTTTGCTCAGCACGCGGGCTTGGTCCAAGTAGTGAACGGTTGTGTCGCCGGGCAGTCCGAAGATGACGTGAGCACAAGTGTGCACGCCGTATGCGTGCAGTTGTTGCAAGGCTTGCAGGGCATCGGCGGCACAGTGTCCGCGCCCCATCCGTTGCAGGGTGTCGTCGTTCAGCGTTTCCACGCCGAGTTCCACCATCACAAAGCATTGGCGCGCCCAGCGACCGAGTGTTTGCAGCCAGACCTCGTTCAGACAGTCGGGGCGGGTGGCCCACACCACGCCTTTCACGCCTTCCACACCAAGTGCCTGCTGCATGATGGCTTCGCCCTCGGCCACGGGGCGGTAGGTATTGCTGCCGTTCTGCAGGTAGGCCAAGTAGACGGTATCGTGGTGGGAGCGACGGGCGTAGAACTTGCGCCCTTTATCTAATTGGGTGGCTACGTCATCGCCGGCGTCACAATAGGCTGGCACGTAACTGCGTCCGTTGCAGAAGGCGCAACCTCCGCGGGCCAAAGTGCCGTCGCGCACGGGGCAGGTGGCACCTGCATCCACAGGCAACTTCTGCACATGCTGCGCAAAATGCCTTTGCAGAAAGGCGCTGTATGGCGTATAGGGTAAGGTCAATGCCGTGTATTTTTCGGCGACAAATGTAATTACTTTTTTTGATAGTCGCAAACGGCTTTTTACACGCCTCTCGGTGCAGGTTGCTCGTGGCTGCGGCGCCTGTTATGCTTCCTTGCTCTGTGTTAACAGGTTAAGAAAGCCGCGAGAGGCTGCATTTTTCCGCTTTCCCGATTAACTTTTAACATTTGCCTCTTCCTCTACGTCCCTTCCATCGGCTCTCATCCCCTGTAGTCACTGCCTGAGCAGGGGATGCGCGCCACATCCCCGCCGCGCGCAGCCCATTCTCCTTTCGCTCGTCAACACGCGAACGGACACTGCACACACGGCACTATTCTCAAAATAAATTCCATGACTTGAAAAAATTTTTCCATGCCTTGAAAATTTTTTGTCATGCCTTGAAAAAAATTTTTCATGTCTTGAAAAAATATTTTCACGTAGGAGATATTTTCTGACAAAGCATCTATTTTTCACGGGAAACGGGGGCGTTCCGCCAGGGCCGCATCCCGCATGACGAGGAAGGCGGCACATACTTTCAACCGGGTATGTGCGAGGCTTTATGCTGCATTTCTTCGCCCCGCCTCCTTTTCGCGACACAGCCTGCGGGCGGAAAAGTAGCTATTCTGCAAACTCTTACATAACAACAAGGTGTGCATTATCACCTAAACCGCCTATTTTTTCGACACATTGCTTGGCCGACGAGAAAGGAATACTTACTTTTGCCTCCAAGTTGAACTTTTCTAACAAAATTATATAGCCTATCGGAACAGCATTACTTCATCACTACAAACTGCATAAGTAATGGAACACTTGACCGCCATGACCGATGACCAATTGGTCAACTTATTTATATCGGGTCAGAACGCGGCTTTCGACACCTTGCTCAGCCGCCATCAAGATAGGTTATATAGCTTCATTCGCTACTACGTACGTAATGCCGACTTGGCCGACGACCTCTTTCAGGAGACGTTCGTCAAAGCCATTGTGTCGATACGCCAACAACGCTACACGGGCAACGGAAAATTCTATGCCTGGCTCACACGCATTGCCCACAACCTGCTCGTTGACCAGTTTCGCAACGAGAACAACGAGCAAATCGTCTATGACGAGGAGGTAGAAGGCGCAAGCCACGCCTCGCTCCTGCAGGCCGAACGTGACCGCGAGGACGAAATGGTGAGGGAACAGGTGATGGTCGACGTAAAAAAAATCATGAACCACCTGCCCGACGCACAGCGCGAAGTGGTGTTCATGCGCTTCTACCAGGACATGAGTTTCAAGGAAATTGCTGAACTCAAAGGCATTAGCATCAACACCGCATTAGGCCGCATGCACTACGCCATACAGAACATGCGCCGCATGGCCAAAGAACACCACATTTCACTCAGCATCTGAGGGTTAGCAGAAAGTCATATCCTCCAATGCACGCCCCATACCGCCACTGCTACCGACGGTATGGGGCGTTTTCTGTGCCACTGCGCACGAATATTTTTGCCCTGCCTTACACTAAACTGCACGACCCTCCGTTTATAGAGATGTAAAGCGCTCACATACGGGGCGCCCCTACCCTTACCCCCTTTCATCCTCAGCCTATGGACCATTCTACTCCAGAGCCCACACATCCCAGCGAGCAGTCGCTGCAGTTTCTGCGCCTATTTGCCCGCCTCTACAATCCCAACACGTGCCACGAGCACGATGCCCGTCTGCTGGCCTGCATGGCGGCATGCCCCACACAGGCCGACTGCTGACCGCACACGGCCATGCACCGCCCCAAAAGCGAGGCGCTGCATGGCAAGTTCCATAGAATTTACGTAAATTTGCACAGTCTGAACGGCAGATGCACTGCACGGCCGCTCAGACTGTCTTTATTTATCCCATCAAACGACTTTCTATCATCCCCTTATACATCACGTTATGAAAAAGATTTTGCTTTTGGGTTCAGGAGAACTCGGCAAGGAGTTTGTCATCGCCGCCCAGCGTCTGGGACAGTATGTCGTGGCCTGCGACTCATATGCCGGCGCCCCCGCCATGCAGGTGGCCGACGAGTTCGAGGTGTTCTCCATGCTCGACGGCGACCGCCTGCAGGAGGTGGTGGCCAAGCATAAGCCCGACATCATCGTGCCTGAAATCGAGGCCATCCGCACGGAGCGCCTCTACGACTTCGAGAAAGAAGGCATACAGGTGACGCCCTCGGCACGTGCCGTCAACTTCACCATGAACCGCAAGGCTATACGTGACCTGGCAGCGAAGGAGCTGGGCCTGAAAACGGCCAAGTACTTCTACGCCAAGTCGTTCGACGAACTCAAGGCTCATGCCGAAGTCATCGGCTTCCCCTGCGTTGTGAAACCACTCATGTCGTCGTCGGGCAAGGGGCAGTCGCTCGTGAAGACGGCCGACGACCTGCAGCACGCATGGGAATATGCTATGGGCGGAAGCCGCGGCGACATTGCCGAGGTCATCATTGAGGAATTCATCCACTTCGACAGCGAAATCACCCTGCTCACCGTCACCCAGAAGAACGGCCCCACGCTGTTCTGTCCGCCCATTGGCCACGTGCAGAAGGGCGGCGACTACCGCGAGAGTTTCCAACCCGCAGCCATCACGCCCGAACATCTGGCCGAGGCACAGCGCATGGCCGATAAGGTAACAGCAGCCCTCACGGGTGCTGGTATTTGGGGTGTGGAGTTCTTCCTCAGCCACGAAAACGGCGTGTATTTCAGTGAATTGTCGCCTCGTCCGCACGACACAGGCATGGTTACGCTGGCTGGCACGCAGAACTTCAACGAGTTCGAACTGCACCTGCGCGCCGTGCTGGGCCTGCCCATTCCTTGCATCAAACCGCTACGTATCGGTGCCAGCGCGGTCATCCTCTCGCCCATTGCGAGCCAAGAACCGCCGCACTACAAAGGCATCGAACTAACGTGCGAGGAGGATGCCGACATCCGCATCTTCGGCAAACCGACGACCCGCGTCAACCGCCGCATGGGTGTGGTGGTATGCAACGACGCCCTCGACGGCGACCTCGAAGCCTTGCGCGACAAAGCCAAGCGTCTGGCCTCTTACGTTGAGGTTTATTAAGTCTTTCTTCCAGGTTAAGAAATAAGACGTGTCAATATATTTCCTCATATTCATCCATTAAACACCTTATTCTCCGTTACTTAAATCTGAAATGCATATAAAAATCCTGCGCCATCACTGACGCAGGATTTTTTTCTGCACAATTGTACGGAAATACCGGAGCCACAAGGGGCAAAACAAGGCTTTTTATGAAGAGAAATGGCCGCGGCGGGCAGCAGCCCCTTGGGCAGAGCACAGAGGCGGCGGCCGATGATGCACCGCGGCGGCGGGGCAAGAGCCAACCGGGGCCTACGCTCTGCCGAGGTGCTTGGCCAGGAAGGCCTCCATGGCGCGGTAGAAGTCGAAGCGGTTTTCCTCCTGACTGAACCCGTGCCCCTCGTCTTCCTTCACCATATATTCCACCTCCACGCCACGTTCGCGGAGTGCTGCCACCATCTGGTCGCTCTCGGCCTTGTTGACGCGTGGGTCGTTCGCCCCCTGAGCAATGAAGAGCGGCACTTCGATGCGATCGGCATGCAGGGCGGGCGACGTGGCAGCCAACTGTTCGCGGTCGGTTTCGGGATTACCCACCTGCTCGTACATCATCTCGAGCATAGGACGCCAATAGGGCGGAATGGTCTGCATGAAGGTGAAAAGGTTCGACACCCCCACGTAGTCCACCCCGCAAGCGTAGAGTTTCGGCGTAAAGGCGACGCCCGCCAGCGTGGCATAGCCGCCGTAACTTGCGCCGTAGATGGCGATGCGTTTGGGGTCGGCAATGCCCTGCGCCTTGAGCCACTCCACGGCGTCGGTAATGTCGTCCTGCATGCGAAGCCCCCACTGTTTGTAGGAGGCCTCCAGAAAACGGCGGCCGTAGCCCGTGGAGCCGCGAAAGTTCATGCGCATCACGGCATAGCCCCTGTTGCAAAGGAACTGCACCACGGATGAATAGCCCCATGTGTCGCGAGCCCAGGGTCCGCCATGCGGATGAATGACCGCGGGCAGGTGGCGGGCCGTGGCGGGCGTCAGTCCGTAGGGCAACGAGAGGTAAGCTTCAATGGTAAGGCCGTCGCGTGTGGTGTAGGTCACGGCGTGCATTTCAGCCATTTCCTCCTCGTGCAGCCAAGGCGCGAGTTCGGCCAGCAGCGTGAGCGTATCAGTCTGAGGCACATAGTGATAGTAGGCTCCGCGGGTGCGGTCGCCACCAGCGTAGAGCAGGTAATTTTCCTCGGCCTTGTCGGTGTCGGCCACGGCCACGCGGTGGTGCGGAAAGTGCCCTTTGATGCGTTCGCGCAGGGCACGCTCCTCCTCGTCGAAGTAGTGGCGCACGGGTTCCTTGTGGCCGGTGCAGTACACGCTCAGCAGTTTTTTGCGTTTACGGGAATACATGATCGACGACACGTCGTAGCGCTCATCCTCGTAGAGCACCTCCAGTTCGGTGGCGCTGGCAGGGTCCATCAGCACGAGGGCGAGTTTGTCGCGGTCGCGGTTCGACACGGCATACACCTGCTTGTCGTCGGGCGTGAAGAGCAGGAAGTTTACCGTCGTCTTGAAGTTCGTGGTCAGCACCACGCGGAAGGGTTCGTCCTCCGTGTCGCGGTAGAGCAGTTGGGTGTTCACCCCGTCCACTATGGCGGTGGCGGCACGCAGACGTCCCTGGTGGTCGGTCATCCACCCCTGATAATTACCGGGGTTCTCCGCCAGCAAGGTCAGCTCGCCCGTTCGCAGATTAAGGCGGTAAGGGTCGAACACCTCGGGGTTGCGGCGGTTCATCTCAATCATCACCACGTCGGGCTGCTCCTCGAGGTCGTCGAGCAGGGCGGTGCGCACGCCGGGAAAGGGCGTGTAGGCCCTGAGGTCGCTGCCGTCGCAACGCACGCCGAAGAGCTGGTAGTTCTCATCGCCGCCCACATCTTTCATAAAGAGCAGCCGCTCGTTGTCGGCCCAGCAGTAGCCAGCCACGTCGCGCGCCGTTTCTTCGGTCACACGCAGCGGCTGGTCGGTGTCGCCCCCCAACGGTCTGACATACACGTTCATGCGGTTCTCATAGGGTGCCAGATAGGCCAGGTGGCGGCCGTCGGGCGAGAGTTGGAACGACGTGCGCTCCGAGTTGCGGAAGAAGTCTTCCAGCGGTATCAGTCTATGTTCCATAATGCTTGCATTTGTTACGCGGTCGCTCCTTGAAAGGAGTAACGCGCAAATTTACCATTTCAATTTTTAATAGAGCGGACACTGGCTGGCTATATGCGTATTGCCGCCCCGCCCCACCCCGCCGGCGTCAGCCCTCCCACGCGCCGCCTATTTTTTACATTTACTCCGCGCCGCGCCTCGTCTGTTTTTCGTTACCTTTGCATCTTCAAAAAAAACAGAAAAACAAGCACTTCATTATGGCTATTGTATCCCCCTCACTGCTTTCGGCCGACTTCGGCAACCTGCAACGCGACATCGAGATGCTCAACGGCAGCCAGTGCGACTGGTACCACCTCGACGTGATGGACGGCGAGTTTGTTCCCAACATATCCTTTGGCTTCCCCGTGATGCAGGCCATGGCCGCACACGCCACCAAGCCCCTCGACGTACACCTCATGATTGTGCGGCCCGAGAAGTTTGTGAAAGAGGTGAAAGCCCTCGGCGCCAAGGTGATGAACGTGCACTACGAAGCCTGCACACACCTGCACCGCGTGGTGCAGCAGATTAAGGCCGAGGGCATGATGGCCGGCGTGACACTCAACCCGCACACCCCCGTGAGTTGCCTGGAGGAAATCATTACCGACCTCGACCTGGTGATGCTCATGTCGGTCAACCCTGGTTTCGGCGGACAGAAGTTCATTCCGCAAGCCCTCGACAAGACGCGCCGCCTGCGCGAACTCATCGACCGCACAGGCTCCAAGGCCCTCATCGAGGTGGACGGCGGCGTGAACCGCCAGACGGGCGCGCAGCTCGTCGAGGCCGGCGCCGACGTACTGGTGGCTGGCTCAGCCATCTTCCACGCCCCCAACCCTCTGGCCGAAATCAACGCGCTCAAAGCCCTTTAACACTTGAACGAGAGCCATGAAAAACCTACTTAACGAGCAGGAGTTGCAAACACTCCGCACGCACATTGCCCAGAGCAGCCGCATCCTCATCTGCGCCCACCGAGGGCCTGACGGCGATGCCGTGGGCTCGTCGCTGGGCTGGGCCGAATACCTGCGGCAGCAGGGCAAACAGGTGGACATCGTCATGCCCACGCCCTTCCCCGACTTTCTGCGCTGGATGCCCGGCAGTCAGGACATCCGCTTCTATGCCCGCCACGAGGCGGAGGCCGAGCCGGTCATTGCACAAGCCGACCTCATTTTCTGCCTCGACTTCAACGGTCTGCAACGCCTGCAGGAGATGCAGGCTCCCGTGGCCGCCGCCCAGGCCAAGCGCATCATCATCGACCACCACCTCGACCCCGACCGCAGCATAGCCGCGCAGGTGGTGTCGTTCCCCACATGCTGCTCCACAAGCGAAATTGTGTGCCGCCTCATCATCGAACTCGGTGGCTGGGACGCGCTGCCGCAAAAGGCCGCCGTGTGCCTCTACACAGGCATGATGACGGACACGGGCGGCTTCACCTACAACTCCAACGACCCCGAAATATACGAGGTCATCTCCATGCTCCTCACCAAGGGCATCGACAAGGACAAGATTTACCGCAACGTCTTCAACGTCTACTCAGAGGACCGCATGCGCCTCACGGGCTACATACTCTACCGCAAACTGCGCTTCTACTACAACCGCCACGCCTCCATCTTCGCCCTGACGCGTGAGGAGATGCGCCGCTTCCACTTCATACGCGGCGATGCCGAGGGACTGGTGAACATGCCCCTGCAGGTAAAAGGTATGCGGCTGAGCATATCGCTGCGCGAGGACACAGAGCGCGACGTGGTGCGTGTGTCACTCCGCTCGGTGGACGACTTCCCCTGCAACCGCATGGCCGAGGAATTCTTCCACGGCGGCGGCCACCTCAATGCCTCGGGCGGCGAACTGCCCTTCCCGCTGAGCGAGGCCATGCTCACGGCCGAACGCGCCATCAAAGCCTACGCCGACCTGCTGTAAACGCCCTGGCGTGGCGTACATGCACAGCACCCCACCGCGGCCCCATAGTGCCCCCTACACAGCCCGACTTCTCCGCAACGAGAGGCCGGGCTCGTTTTGTGTGCGGCGGCGGGGGGAAATGTGTACGGCGGCGCGGCTCAAGGGAAACGAGACGATTGATTCCAACTATTACTCTCCGCAAAACCCGCCGTGGGAACTTTCTTCCACGGCGGGG
>OBLI01000801.1_pt1 | contig 32798 bp, 29 predicted proteins | sample 1519701 | NCBI WGS metagenome assembly OBLI01 (sample SAMEA3663005, study PRJEB22513) | pig gut metagenome | biome: pig gut; feature: pig-associated habitat; material: faeces | place: France | collected 2012 | reverse complement strand
CCACCTTGGACTTTATCTGAGTGCTATACTGCTGCTGTACACCGACAGCCTTCATCTGAAGCTGCTGCTGCAGCTTCTGCATCTCTTCCTCAGAGGTGCCCTTGGCTTGAGCCTCCTGCAGCTGCTTATCCCCATCCTGCTGTACCTCCTGCAGCTTATTCTGCATTTCCTCAATAGAGGATTTTATCTGAGGTGCCTCATTCTGGATTCTGGACTGATCGATATAGCCTATATTCACCTTGCCACAGCCTGTAGCCAAGGCAGCTACACATAATGCTGACATAATAACTGCGACAATTCTCTTTTTGGTTTTCATATAAAAAGCCTCTTTCCTGCTTTAACTTTTACTTATTTGCTCCTATGGGCTGAAAAGGCTGCTGCTTCATTTCCTGCAGCATTTCCTCTGTCAGATCCAAGGTATTTATGCCAATAACCGGACTAAGTGTAGGTTCCCATTTGCCTGCTCCCAGATTCTCATAGTCAATCCCCCGCAGATTGTCTGCTGGACTAGCCAGAATCAAGGTAAGCTTGTGCATAATAGCCAGCTTGGCAGCCCTGCCTGCAATATCATTGCGGATTTTGTCCTGTATCTGTCGAAGCTGAATTTTTCGCCCCTCCAACAGAGCTCGCTTCTTGGCGGTATTAATTTTGCTTTCTACCGGGGATACAGCCTGCTCCATAGCCTGGGCATTGCGGTTTTGCACCTCCATCTCCTTATCCAGCTCTGCCTGCTGAAGCTCCTGCTTGGTCTGAGCCTCCAGCCGCTGCAGCTCTGCCATAGGGCCTGCTGCCTCCTGAGCCATCAACTGGCGGAAGCGTTCCTCCTGCTCCTTAGTCAGCTGAGCCACCACCTGTCCCCGCTGCTGCTGCAAGCTCTCAATACGAACTTGCATTTCCTGCACCTGCTCCGGGGTAAGCCCCAATACATCGGCACTATCTATCTTAATACGCAGATTCAACATCTCGTTAAGATATTTTTGCTCTGCCTCCTGGTGCTCTGCCTCAAACTTAGGCCGCAGCTCCTGACGCTTTTTCTCTGCCATAGCATTAAGCTGATGCACCAATTGATCATGCCTGGCCAAGCTGTCCAACCGGGACTTCTGACCGGCAGCCTCCTGAAATAACTCCTTCTCTGGTGTAGGTGCTGTCTGAGGCAGCTTAATATCCTCCAGAGCCAGGGCATTTTCCAGATGGTCAATATCCCGCTGAATCTCCTGCAGCCTGCCATAATCTGGATGAGCCTTTATCAGCTGCTGCATATCCAGCACCCCAATAACCGGCTCCGCCACCACCGTTTCTGGCTTGACTGCACCCCACATCAGGTAGGCCCATAACGCACCGAGGGAAACTAGCACCACAGCAGCACCAGCCAGCACTTGTCTCTTATGCTTCCCTAACAGGGTGGAGGCCTGCTCACTGTTTTCCTGCTCTGCCGCCATGAAATCCCTCCTTTGCCATTCACTTCTAGCCAATATCAGCAAAGTACCGAGCGCCTGTGGAGCTCGGTACTGCATATGCTTCTATCCTTTTATAATTACTTGGACAGCTTCTTGATAACGTCCTGAGTAATATCAGTACCACCGTATACAACAGTGTCCTTGTTCAGAACTACAGACAAGCCCTTAGCCTCTGCAATAGCCTTTACTGCATCCTCAACCTGCTTCTGAACTGGCTCCATCAGATCAGTATTCTGCTGCTGAAGTCTCTCCATAGTCTGCTGATAATATGCCTGCTTCTCCTCATCGCTCATGTTAGCAGACTTCTCATTGAACTCCTGCTGAGCCTGCTGTACAGCCTTCTGCATTTCGGCCTCGGCATCGGTATAAATCTTCAGAGTGGTAAACTGACGATAATCAACAACGCCTACATTGGAGGAAGATGCTGCGGAAGCTACACCAGTACCAGACTGAGTCAAGGCCAATGCCACAACACTACCTACGAATACCAGTGCAATCAAAACACTGACGATTTTTACCTGAGCTTTTTTCAACTGAATCATTTTCTTTTCTCCTTTTTCCTATACATAATATCTACAAATGCCCGCCCTTAATCATGTCACAGCATGACAATATTTACATATATAAAGGCAAGTCCATTATAGCAAACTCTTATTTTTACTTCAACATAATGAATTAAAAATAACCAATAAATCTTAGCCAGCCATTATGTCTGTCCATAGCATATTCCACCGTCAGGAAATCATGGAGTCTATATCTAAGACCATATTCATTTTCCTGATCCCGGCTGCGATAGGCATACCTTAGCTGCCATTTGCCTCCCAGAGGCTGAGACAGCTCGAAACCTACATTGTTATGGCGCAGATCATATACCCCCGCCAAGCCTGTCCCTCCCGGCAAATGATAGCCATAGCCTAGATTCCAATCACAACGGACAGCCTGGGGATAAAAATCCAATCTGGTAAAAATTTCGTCCCGTGAGGACAACATCCTGCCCAGATGCAATCTGGCCATAATACTGGTATCCTCCTGATTGCCCCACTCATTACCCATATCTGCCCAGCCCTCCAGCCGGACTCTATAGGTATCAGAATCTGAACGACTCATTACCGTCAGCTGCTGCCCAGGAGTAATGGCTGCCTTGGTATGCACATCCCAGCTGTGACTAAGGGAATCCTCATTCAGCACATTGGCTAAATAGTTTTCCAACTCCCCTTGATGCCTTTCCACAAAGGACACCGGCAAGCCTATCAGCTCATTTACCCGGCTTTGCATAGCCTGGCGCCGCAACAGCAAGCCTGCATTGAGCAAAGTATCCGAATGCATGCTTAAATCTACGGTACGCACCACTGGTAACAAAGGATATAGTACCATATTTATCTGAGTATTTTCTGAAACTACCACATCAAAATCTGCCTTAAACTCTGGGGCGTGCTGCTGCAAAAAAGCATTTATCTGCTGTTTCAGCAAGCCCTGAGTCCAGTCTGCGGCAGCAATGGGCAGTCCCTGTAAACTTTGCTTAAATATTTCATCTATCCCAGCCACATCCTGATACAGCATATCCGACAGCACAGGACTCATGCCCTCCACCTGCACGCGAACCTTCACCTGACAGATTTTATCCTGCCAAGGAATTAAATCCACCTGCACCTTGGTGGTGTCACCGGAATAAATATGCACCCTATCCACAGTGTAGCCTATGAGTACCTTGTCAAAAACCTGCTGAATAATTTCGGCATAATGGTTTTCCTGAGCCTTTAGCTCATCTACCTTCATGCCCTCCAGCAGTTGGACGCCAATGGCCTGAACGCTTTTCTCCATGCGCTGCTTCACTGGCAGGGGCAGTTGATGGCTATCTACCACCACTGCCTCTACCTGGGCTACACGGGGTACAAATTCCTGAGCCTTGGCCCCTAAAGGCCACAGCAACAAACAGCACATAGCCAGCAATAGCGCCCCAAGCCCTTTGCCTGCCATTAGAAGGTGCCGCCTACATTGAAGTGAACTCTATTGCCCTGAGAACCATGACCAATATCCACGCGGATAAGTCCCAATGGAGAATCCAGCATAACGCCTACACCATAGCTGCCATGAAGCTTGGATGGAGTCCAGCCAGTATCCCAGGCAGAACCAAAGTCAGTAAAGAGAGCTGCCTTGAAATTCTTGGACAGTGGGAAACGATACTCAATATTACCCAGAACCATGCTATTGCCCCGGAACATATCATCACGATAACCTCTGATAGTATCCTGGCCACCCAGCATAAACTTGGATACAGTTGGCAAATCGTCAGTGGAATGACCATAGCTGCCGTGGAATACCAGAATCTGATTCCGGCCTACCTTGCGGAAGGTGGAGCCATCAATGGTAAATTTGTGATAGGAGAAATCTCCCCCCAAGCCGGCATATTCGTAGCCCAAAGTGGACTTATAGCCCTCAGTTGGATAAATATAATTATCTCTGGTATCAGTAATATGCTGCATCAGGATGGAACGAGTCAAACCAAAATTATCCTCTTTCCATGTAGTATTAGTGCTTCTATCTGTACCGCTCTTATGCTTCTGATATTTATCATCCTTGTTGCGGAAGGTAATGGAGTTGGAGGTATATTCACTCTGAGGTCTGGAGAAGCCCAGCTCAAAGCCTACGTTTTTACGCATGAACTCCTCAACGAAATCTCCGTTTTCATCATACTCATTGTACTCAAAGGTACGATTGTAAATCTTGAAGCTGCCGGCAGTTTCCTTGCTATCCAGCCAAGGACGACGATAGGAGAAAATATATCCCTTGGCACTGGTATCAGTACTGCTCTTGGTCAGGGTAACATTAATGGAATCACCAGTACCCCGGAAGTTTCTATCACCCAAGCTAATCATACCTACAAAGCCATCAGAGCTGCTATAACCGGCACCTATACCGAAGACACCAGTATTCTTCTCGGTAACATCAACCTCCAGAACGCAGGCATTTGGCTCTACACCAGCAATAGGCTTTACATCTACAGACTCAAAGAAGTCCAGATTGGTCAAGCGCTGATAGCTGCGGACTACATCGTTTTTGTTCAGAGGCTTGCCTACCTTTGGACGCAGCTCCCGCAGAATAACCTTTTCCTTGGTTTTTTTCAGGCCCTTGATTTTGAAGCCCTCCAAGATACCTTCATTTATTTTAATAACCAGCTTGCCGTCGTCGCCAACTTCCATATCACGGATTTTGGCCATAACATAGCCGTCCTTGATATACTGCTTCTGGAGTGCACGAACATCCTCCTTCAGGGCAAAACGATTCAAACGGTCCCCCTGCTTCAACTGCATCTTGGCCAGCAGCTTGTCGGTAGGCTCTATCTCGGTATTGCCATCCAGCTCTACGCTGGTAAGAATAGGTGTCTCAAAGAGATGATAGGTGATGATTACACCCTCTGGCACAGATTCAAAGGTAGGATACAAATCATAGAAATAACCAGTGCCATAGATATTGCTGGCATCCTCAGACAAAAGGCCAATAGAGCAAATATCACCTGGCTTGGAAACCTGAGCCAGCTTTATAGTCTCCATAATATCATCGCTAACACCCTCGTATTTTACATCCACGATAGTATTGCCCTCAATAGCCTTCATGGACTTGTCCAGCTCCTCATCGGCAGGACGGTTTTTGGCCCATACGCTATCCCGGCTTGGTATGGCTGTCACATTGGCAGGTGTAGACTCTACAGAGCTTTCATCAGGCAGCTCCAAGGAGCCCTTTACTGCACCTTCGCTATTCATAGTAGCACTTTTGCCGGAATTCAGATCAACCCCTACTCCCATAGGAGCAGTAGTAGGATCTACAGCAGCCAAGGCAGACTGACTGCCTACACCCATAGACAGGGACAAAGCCACTGCACAGGCCAAATATTTGTAATCGTTTTTCTTCAAGAATATAACCTCCTATATACTCTTCTTTACTCCATCTATAAGTAAACAGCCGACCTACCCTGCTTTGAACCAGGCCGGTGGTAATTTTCCTACAGCTATTCTCTCAGGGTACTACCGGCAGACTGCATCAGCTTTTGCATGGCTGGTGCCGGCACCTCTGAGGGCTGTACATTCTTCAAGGATGATGCTGCCTGCTGGCTCTCTACTTCAACAGGCCTGCTTTCAATAGTGTTAGATACCTCCTCTGAGTGTGCTTCCTCATTGGGCTGTATCTGGACATAGGCAGGTGTATCAAATTTCCTCTCCTCACTGAAGTTTTGCTGGGATTCCTTTGCCTCCATCGCCTTGTCCCTCCCTGCACCGGAACTGGAAGCTTGCTCCTCTAGGGAAGTGCTGGTTAATTGGTTTTGCTTTGGCAGGGATGAACTATCCTCTGACTGCTGGGCATAAATTATCCCCCCCAGAGCCAATGCACAAGCCAATGCTCCAGGAGCCAGCCTTTTGAACCAGCGCACACATAGCTTTTTATCATTTTTTTCCTGAGCTCTCTTAAGCTCAGCCTGAGCCAGCATCAGCTTCAAATCTCCCTGAATGGCATTTTCCTGCTCCAGAGAATCCTCGGCTCGACTTAGCCAGCCCTTGGCGGCTGTAATATGCTGACGAATCTCTCTGTCCTGCTTCATAGTCTGCTCTCCTCAAACATTAACTAATGAATATAATCCTCAGTTTTCATTCTCTCTGAACATACTATATCAGGGCAAATTCATCTATTTTGCAACATTAACGCTTATTTTCTTATATTTTCACCGATAATCTGCCAATTATAACCCCTACATTATTCAAAGAAAATGCTTCTGCATTTTCTTTCAATGGGGTTTCGACGAGGGTTGAAATATTAGCTCCCCCCTGTCATTAGCACAACATCCCGCTACCTATAGAAGTGAGGGACATCGGACACCTCGTCATTTCCATTGATGGATAAATCTTGACAGCATACCTCTTACTCTCCGGACACCGCTTTTTTGCAACCGATAAATATGAGAGGTACTGACATGAAGCTGCTGAGCTACCTGTGCCGCTTCCTGGCAGCCTATATAAATGCTGTCCAGAACCATATATTCCTTTTCCGGCAGCCTGTCCATAGCTTTTTTCACCCGCCGTGAGGCCTCCTGCAGCTCTACCTGCTCCGGCACAGGCATCCCTGTATCTGTCAAAAGCTCCAAGCCAGATTCCTTGCCTGGCAAAGCAGCTTCCAGACAGGCAATATCCGCCCGGTCTTCCTTTTTCAGAAAATTATACATTCTGCCTCGAATGCGATGAACAGCAAATATACTAAAGGCAACACCTCTTGTATAATCATAGCACTCCACCGCTTCAATCAGGCCAACAGTGCCCTCCTGAATAACATCCATAATATTATCCAGCTTTAGAAAAGCCTCTGCTGTCTTAAAGACCAGGGGCTGATAGGATTCTATCAGCCTGCTGCGAGCCTGCTGGCTCCCCTGCTCTTTGTAAGCCTGCCACAGCTCCTGCTCCTCACTATAGGCCAGCAGCTTAACCTTATTTAGTTCTGATATATATCTATCCAGCTGCATAGACCTGCCTCCGCTGTTGTTAAACATTCTCTCAAGCCAATCTGCCTAGAAGGTGAATCTGGCTTCCACACCAGCATAATAATCATTGTCCTGATTCCGCTGATAGGTGAGATTTATCTTATTGGACAACTCGTAATCAACACCATAGCTAAAATCACTGGTTGTCATACTTTGAGTGTATTTTATCAATGCTTTATCAGAAATATTCTTTCCCAATGTGATATTGTACACCTCATACGCATTCTTGTCACCATTTTTTTCGGTTTCCCTGCCATCTGTAACATCCCCTAAATTCTTGCTGCCGTCAATGGTATCTCTTTCAATGGTCAGCACATCCAGATTTAGTACATTCCGCATGGCTGCTTCCACCTCAGAAAGGATGGTCATTTGCAGACCAATATTCAGCATGGAGGTTAGCTTGCTGGCTTCACTTTTATCCTTGTTGAAATAATCACTGCGCAAGGTTAACAGCTGAATAATATCAGCCTCTGCCATCTTAGGATCTGACATCAGCTTGAAATGCATATTAGGCACTATGCCATCCAAGGAAAGATACACACTGGTTTTGTTGATTTTTGTACCAGCCTTTAGTACCACCTTTGGCATCAGGGTATTTACCTGGCCAAAATTGATAGCGCCTTCATATACCTTAAAATTGGTTTTAAGATAGCTGAGAGTACCTCTTTTTACATAAATAGAACCAGCGGTGCTAGGATGTATGGTATAACCACCAAAATATGCTCCACCTGCCAGACGCAAATCACCAAAGGTTGGACTAAGGAAGCGAACATTCTTCCCTAGCTCAACGCTATAATCCAGGGCTGCCAAAGGCATATCATCAGAGGATTCCGGCAACTCGTTTGGTGGAGAAATCAAGACATTTTCCAGGAACAAGCGGCCAGAAATTTTTGGTATAATCTGTTCCTCTATGCCTGGCACAACAAATTTCATACTATCCACATTCAAGGTGGCATTTAAAGGCCCCTTGAATACCGGGCTGTCAATATCCAGATTGTCACAGGCAACAGAAAGATTATATTTATCTGCCTTATTCCCTGCTAAATGGGCATAGCCTGTTATATCAAAACTGCCTGCTCCCATCTGACCGTGACACTCCTCCAGGGTTAAATCATGACCAGTGAAAAGCAATCTCATATTCAAATCAGTTACGGGCTTGGCCACGTCCCTTATCTTGAAGGCACCCTGATATACATTCATACTGCCTGTAATATAAGGGCTGGCCAGAGTTCCCTGCAGCTTCATACGACCATCTGTAGGGCCTACCGCCCAATCTATGTATTTAGACAGCGTAGGCAATAGACTCAAATCTGCATTTGCCAGAGAAATATTTACATCAAACTGGTTGGCAGCATTGGGCATTTCCTCTGTGATAGCCGCCAAAGGCACCCGCCCCTGAGCTGTCAAGGAATAGCTTTGATCGGCATACATCTTGGTGGCAGTCAAATCCTTTATCTCCACAATATTGTTTGCCACCTGCAAATTTCCTTCTACCTTATCTATCAAGGTGCTTTCTACCTGCAGATTCTTGATGGACAGCGGTATCTCCGCCCTTGGGGCTGCATATGGGCCAGTAATATTAACAGCGGTATCCAGAGTACCCCCTACATGATTCTTAATCCCAGCAGCCTCAGTCAGGGCACCAATATCAATATTGTTGGCTACAGCCTTAATATTGATGTCCCCATCCATATCAATAACACCTTTAGCACTAAAGCGGCCCTCAGCCCCCTCCTGACCGCTGAAATCTTCAATATAAATCCTTCGCTTGTCCAGAGAGGCCTTCAATATTACATCATCCATAGCATAGCTGCCCAAGGCTCCCTTGGTAATAAAGGCACTAAGATTAACCTCTGGTTCATCCAGCGTGCCCCCAAACATACTATTGCCAGTAATAGTTCCTGTAATACCGTTATCCTTAAGACCGGCCATAGCTGCTAGATTGTGAATATCTCCCTTGTCCACATCCAGCCGTCCCTTGATACGCTTGTTATCAATATTTACATGGCCGGTAAATTTATACTGGCCCTCATTTTGCTGGAAAGAAAGATTGTCCATAAATATATGGCGATTTTCATAGCGGACAATTCCCCCTACATTGGTAATCTCCTGTCCATTGGCAGCCAAATCATCTGCCTCCAACTTTCCTTCAAATAGCGGGTTAGCCAAATCCCCGGTCAGCTTGCCGTTAAACCTAGCCTTGCCCTGCAGTGGAATCGGCAGATTCTTGTTGTACCGGCTAAGATTGATTTCGTGAACCTTGGCCGCCAAATCCAGCTTACCCTCCTTGTCTATGGTACCATTAAAGTCCACATCCAGCCAAGGGGTAAATACATGGAAGTCCTGCAGGATTAAATTTCTATCCTTGATGTAGTAGTCACCATCCATACCATTAACAAAAATGCCATTGTAACTGCCCTGATAAAAATGTACATAACCAACTACATTAGGATCCTTTAAAGTACCTGTAATGGTAATAACATTATCCACATTACCGGTAAGCTTCTGGTCTGGAGCCACTGCCTGCATAATATCCTCCATACGGGCACCTACGGTATCAATACGCATATCGATGCCTTTGTCCCCCAGGAAGCCAACCATACCCTTGGCATACCATTTGTTTTTTTCCCCATGCTCCATAACAAAATCGTCAATCTTTACCCCACGGAGACTGCCTGCCGCAGAACCGTGCAAACGATCAAAGGGCTGATGATATATCTGTCCATCATGAGCAGCGTATTGAGCACGAACTATAGGGTTATTTATATCCCCCTGCATAGTTCCCTTAATATCCAGAGAGCCGGCCACAGGCACATCTGGCAGAAAATTGCTTAGGAGAGACATATCCATTTCCGAGCCATAGAAGGCAATATCTATGGTTTTGTCTGGCACAATTGTGCCCTCCATACCAAAGGAACCACCTCCCGGCAGGCCACAGCTAAGATAATCTATAGAAATAGTCTCCCCCTCCCGGGCAAAGGAGCCCTTCAAAGAGTCCATAGTTATGCCCTGATAGGAAAGCTGGCTTCCCTTTAGGGTGCCATATACTTGCACCTGTTCTACATTATGTCCATTGCCTGCTACGGCAAAATCTCCATTTATAGTACCAGCCACAGTAGAAAAGTCAGTATTCAGCCCCTGAGCCGAGGCTATGGCCGCAGCCTGACTGGCAGAAATCCCTGCCATCTGTACATTACCAGTAAAATCATAGCTTCTAGCATCAAAGCTGCCAGTGGCACTAATGGTACCTCCTGCCGCCTGAGCCTGAGCCTGCTGAATCACTACCATGCTATCGGCATAGGAAACCTGGGCCGTAAGATTGCTAAAGCCTATCCCCTGTACAGCACCCTGAGTCACCTGTAAATGGGCGTCTACTCTAGGATTGTCAGCAGCTCCGGTAATATGGGCTGCAAATTTCACAGCCCCAGTATAAGGAATATCTTCCATAATTACGGCTGGCTCAAAGCCCTCCGACTCTGCCTGCAAATCCAGTTCTGGTATGCCAGAGGTAAGGATAATCCGGCCATGCACAGAGGCCTGTTGTCCCTGAGTTTCTGCTCTGGCAAAGATTCTAGCCTCCTTTTCGTTAAAGGTAGCTAGGGCCTTAATATTTTCCACCTCATGAGAAAGCAAGGTACATTTGCCTTGGTCCAGCTCTACCTGACCATGATAGATAAGCTCCTGGCCGACACGCTCTCCTGCCACCTGCAGGGATTTTACCTGACCAGAAATATTATTAACCACATTCTCAGGGATGGCATCTGCTGGCAAATATAACAAATAATTTTCCACCGCAGCATTTTCTACTGTAAGCTGGAAAGTCTGACGGCCTCCTGCCTTGCCTTCCTTGGCCATATCAGAAATATCAAGGGTAGCAGACACCCGAGCCTTTGCTCCCTGATTTGTGCAATCTGCCTTAAGGGAAATAGCGGGATAAGAGGCCATATCTACATAGCCATTAACATCCTCCAACACAATGGGCTGATTGTTATAATTGCTGCGGAGAATGGAATCCTTAATGTTTATCTTGGCGGTAAACTTGCTGCTGTTTTCCTTTTCGGACAGCAAATCTTCATAGTTCCAACTGCCATCCTCCCGCTGGATAATGCTTACATCTGCTTTATTAATATCTATTTCACTAATGCCCTCAGTAAAGGATTTGTCCAGCATAGCCCTGGGACTAAGCCTGACAACTGCTTCATCCACATGGGCCAGCCTTTCGGATTTTTTATCATATACATCCAAGCCCTCAACCTTCAGCTCCCGCCAGGACACAATCTCTATCCTGCCCAAGTCCACCTTGGTTGCCAAAAGCTCTGTAGCCATTCTGCCAGCCTGGCTGGCAGCCGTTTCCATAAAGCTTTGAGAGGATATATATGTATATAACCCAACAAACACCAAACAAATTCCAGCCATAACTGCCCCCAGCAGTCCTGCTGTCTTTTTCCTATTAAGCACCCTCTCATCACCTTTCTATAAATTACTATCCATTTTTTATTATATCACAAATATGAATGTTAATTCTGAAAATAAGATTAAAAATCCCCACCAGCCTTTGTAAAAATAGGCTTGTGGGGTTGTGGTAGTTAAATGCTTTTTTAGATATTGTACATGACTTTTAACAGCCTAATGCCTGCTTCGGTACGGAAGATATTCTGCAATACCTTGATCACAGTTTCTTTGGAAGAACCATCTTCATAAAGATTAACCAAAAAATCCGCCTCGACCAGAATTTGATAGTCCTGCTCCTGAATATTGCCATAAGTATGATGGTGGGCAATAAGATATTTGATGCGGTTGATTTGACCCGTGGTGAAGCCGCCTAAATTAGCCAGCAGGGTTTCTGCCTCGCCGGGGCCTTCTATTTCCTGATATTTGCCAGCAGAACTGTGATATTTTTCCTCGCTTTTGTGAATCCCAATATCATGCAGGATGGCTGCCGCCTCCAGAATGAACAGCTCATTCTCTGGCAAACCCTCTAAAGTACCAATAGTTACAGCCAAATCATGTACCTTAAGAAAGTGCTGTATTCTCCGTACATCCCCTTTATCGTAGGCAATCATAGCCTCCATCAAATCAGCAATTTTTCTGTTCATAGCAAATCATCCCTTCTACCAATAGCTCTAACATATACCATACAGCCTCTATTTACCAAGGGTGTATTTCGAAAAAAAAAGCACTATCCGAAGATAGTGCTTCATACTCAATGGCAGGGGTAGCAGGACTCGAACCTACGAATGCTGGATTCAGAATCCAGTGCCTTACCAACTTGGCGATACCCCTAAGTATTCACGCGCTGTGAACAAGGAATATTATATGACATTTACCTATCTCTGTCAAGAAAAATTTATTTTATTTTTCAGATATTAGGCAGCTGCCAATTTATCGGCTCTTCTCCCACAGATTCTAAGAACTTATTTACCTTGGAAAAAGGACGACTGCCAAAGAAACCTCTATAGGCAGACAAAGGACTCGGATGTGGAGATTCCACAATAAAATGCTGTGGATTGGTAATCATAGCCTTTTTACGGCGGGCAGGAGAGCCCCAGAGGATAAAAGCAACTGGCTTTTCCCGCTGATTCAACAGCGAAATAATCTTATCCGTAAAAATCTCCCAGCCCTTATCCCGATGTGAATTAGCTCTATGAGCCTGCACTGTCAGCACTGTGTTTAAAAGCAGTACTCCCTGCCTAGCCCAAGGCTCCAAACAACCATTATTAGGCACAGTGCATCCCAAATCCGTTTCCAGCTCCTTGAAAATATTTACCAAAGAAGGTGGCGGCGGAACATTAGGCTGTACAGAAAAGCTTAGTCCGTGAGCCTGCCCTGGCTCATGATAAGGATCCTGCCCCAATATAAGTACCTTGGTATCTGCATAGGAGGTATAATGCAAAGCATTGAAAATACTATACATATCAGGATAAACCTGCTTTGTACTATACTCCCCAATTAAAAACTGCCGCAGCTGCCGATAATAAGGCTGAGCCATTTCCTCCTTTAGATACTGTCCCCAGTCATTCTTAAAAATCTCCATAGCCGCCTCTCCTTAATTCATAATATTCTAACTACCTATCATTTTAGCACAAATCAAGGTAATTATTCCTCCTGACAAGAAATTTTTTCAACAAAAAGGCAGATATCGAAAATCCGATACCTGCCTAATAATTCTATTAAATTTGAAGTTATCCACAAACTTATCCACATTGTGCACATATTCTGTGCACAACCAAGGATTTATCCACAGAAACCTTTGCTTAGTGAGTCAAAGCCTCATGCAAATACTTCAGTACCTGCTCGCCAGTTTCCATTTCCATAACCTTGGCCAGATGCTTCTGAGCCTCCTCATAGGTTACAGAACGGAGCATTTCCTTTACCCGTGGAATAGAAGGAGCACTCATGCTCAGCTCACTAATACCCATTGCCATCAGAATAACTGCTGCATATGGATCACTAGCCATCTCGCCGCACATACCAGACCAAATGCCACGGTCAGAAGCGGACTTAATGGTACGCTGAATCAGCTGCAACACAGCTGGATGGAAATGATTGTAGAGATACCCAACATTAGGGTTTACACGGTCTACAGACAGGGTATACTGAACCAAATCATTAGTACCAATGCTGAAGAAATCAACATACTTGGCAAAAATTGGTGTCATAACTGCTGCGGCTGGAGTCTCAACCATAATACCCAGCTGAACAGTCTTGGAGTACTCCTTGCCCTCATCCTCCAACTCCTGCATAGCTTCACGAACAAAAGAACGAAGACGCAGAATCTCATCCACACTAACAATCATGGGTGCCATAATAGCAGCCCTGCCATAAACACCAGCCCGCAGAATTGCCTTCAGCTGAGGCATAAACAAATCTCTACGGTTCAAGCTGATACGAATAGCACGATAACCCAGGAATGGATTATCCTCATGTGGAATATTCAAATAAGGCAATGGCTTGTCACCGCCAATATCCATAGTACGAATAACACACAGCTCGCCATTGCAGGCCTCTACAGCCTTCTTATAGCTTTCGAACTGCATTTCCTCGGACGGAATATCTTCACGGCCCATGAATACAAACTCAGAACGGAACAAACCTACACCCTTGTTACCATATTTGGCAGCATTCTCAGCATCATTAGGACTGCCAATATTAGCAGCCAGCTGAACCTCTACTCCATCCTTGGTAACTGCAGGCAAATCCTTCAGAGCAGCATAACGCTCCTCATCAGCTCTCTGCTTAGCCAGCTTTGCTTCGTACTCCTTGATAGTCTCCTCATCAGGATCTACGAAAATATCGCCGGTATGTCCATCAATAATAACAAACGCACCCTCTGGAATAGCGTCAAGTCTGTGCTCCATACCTACAACAGTAGGAATAGCTCTTGACTTAGCAATGATTACTGCGTGACAGGTGGTGCTCCCCTGTCCCATAATAACACCAGCAATCTTATCATCTGGAACAGAAGCAATAACAGAAGGCTCTACCTCATAACCACAGAGGATTACCATCCTGTCGCCAACTTCTGGCTCCTTGATGCCAAGAATCTTGCCCGCAATACGCTTACTTACATCCAATACATCCGCTGCACGCTCACGAAGATACTCGTCGTCCATAGACTGGAAAATCTTGGCAGACTCAGCAGCAGATGCCAAAATAGCTGCTGGTGCATTCCCCATCTCCTGAACCTTATCAGTCATGCCGTCTGTCAGCATTGGGTCCTGTGCCAAGAACAAATGAGCCTCCATAATATTGGCCTGCTCATCATGACCTACGGCACGCATCTGCTCAACGCTCTTTTCCAGAATATCTGCCACCTCGGCTACAGCACTATCGAGCTTCTCCAGCTCCTCTTCCACTGTACCTGGCTGATACGCAGCCAAATAGCCATCCAGTGCCTGACCAGCCTTCATAATATAGCCGATTCCTACTCCTGGAATGGCACCCATTCCCTGCATTTTTTCTGGCATAATATATCCGTCCTTCCGCCCTTTTACTAATTAGTCTTCGCCGAAACCGGATTTGAACATGCCGCCGAACTTCTCAATAGCCTCATTCTCATCAGGACCATCTGCAGTAATGGTAACTACAGTACCGTTCTTAGCCTGGAGAGTCATGATACCCATCAAGCTCTTTGCATCAGCCTTCTTGCCGGTAGCAGCTACAGACAAGGTTACCTTGGACTTAAAGTTTCTTGCCTCCTTGGCAATCTGTCCTGCTGGACGTGCATGGAGACCCTGAGCATTAACAACTGTGAAATTTTCTTCGCGCATTTTTACCCCTCATTTCTTGATTTGTGCTATACTGTAAATATAATTTAATACTTTCGCTACTGTTTTATTTCGACATCAATATAAAATTCCCTGCTTTTTAATAAAAAATCTTGGCATTTTTTACGGCGAGTGAATTTTGCCACTGAAATGAAAATTTCTAGCGAAAATTTATCTGCTGTATTATTGTACAAGTATTGTGTGATATTTGCAAGCGAAAAACAATACAAACAAAAAAAAATAATGTAAAACGAAATTTAAGTATCATGAAATGAAGTTTTTTGTTATAATATTTTTAGTGAAATTTGGCAGGTTTATAAATCTGTCATATGATATAATAAATCGTGGTGTGTATTTTGGAATTTTTTGTAATAGCAGCCTCCATTATGTCGGTCTGCATTATATCCATTTATAAAATAGCCCGCAAGCTGGGAGCAGATATTTCTCTTTCTGCCTTGGTACTATGTGGCGTTTCCGCCCTGATTATCAACTTTATGGCCATCAGGGTAAATCCTTTTTTGACAAAAACCTACTATTATATATTAGGCGCAATGATTATTTTTGCAGCCACCGGCACAACCTGCTATAATAAGTACTTGTTATACAGGCGTAGCAGATTGGCTGTTCATGGTGCCCCTAGTGAAGATAATGAGATCACTCAGGTGACAAGTGAACCTGAAACAATAGTCGAAGTGGCAGAAGAACCTGAAACCACGGCCGAAGCCGAAGTGACAGAAGAACCTGAAACCACGGCCGAAGTCGAAGTGACAGAAGAACCTGAAACCACGGCCGAAGTCCAGCAGGCTGTGGAGGCGCCTCTGCCTACTTTGCCAGAAGGACTGGATTCTATGGATGCCCTTTTGGACTTTGGCTTTGCCCAGACTGGAGCAGGGGCTTATGAGCTGGCTCTTTTAGCCTACAGCACAGCCTTAGAGCAATATCGCAACGACGATTATGCTCCTTTTATCATTATAGATATGGTTAACCTGTACAAATCTCAGGGCAGATATCAGGAAGCCATTGATTGTGTCCATAATGCTATGGACATTCCAGCAATTCAGGAAAGTCCTGCCTACCAGCAGAATTTCCAGAATTACTTAGCCCAACTTAAGTCAATTTCCCATAGTGCAGTTTCCACCCAATCCCCTGAGGATTAGACTGGAAGCTACACCTTAATATATTTTCAGGAGGAATTCCCATGAAAAAAAGTGTTGAAATTATTGGCTTGCCAGTAATCAGTATTACTGAAGGCCGGGAGCTTGGTATGAGCAAATCTTTGCTCATAGATGCTCCAAACGGCAGTGTTGCTGCTATTACCATTGAGGATGAGGATTGGTACAGAGGCGTTAAGCTGCTGCCATATTCCTCTGTAATTGCTATCGGCGAGGATGCCGTAACAATTACCAACAGCGAAAACATCCTTACTTTGGAGGATGCTGGTGACTATGAGGCTATGATGGATGCCAACATCAAGATTATTGGCACCAAGGCCATCACCAAGTCCGGTACCATTCAGGGCAAGGTAGTTGAAATCTACATTGGCGATAACGGCAAGATTGAGAAATGCGAAATCGAAGGCCACGACGGCAGTCTTTCCGAGATTGTTTCTGAGCAGATTTCCATCTTCGGTAAGCAGGTTACTGTTATTGACTCCGATTTTGAAAAAAAAACTGAAATTATAGCTCCTGTTGAGACTCCAGCTGTAGCAGCCCCTAAGACTGAGGTTCCAAAGGCTGAAATTAAGGAAGCTCCTAAGGCCGAGGCTCCAAAGGTTGAGGTTAAGGAAGCTCCTAAGGCCGAGGCTCCAAAGGTTGAGGTTAAGGAAGCTCCTAAGGCCGAGGCTCCAAAGGTTGAGGTTAAGGAAGCCCCTAAGACCGAGACTCCAAAGGCTGAGGCTCCAAAGCCACAGGTTAAGGAAGCTCCTAAGACTGAGACTCCAAAGACCGTTGATGCTGCCGCTCAGATGGCAGACAAAGCCACTGAGGAGCGTCATCGCCGTTTCCTGTTAGGCAAGACTGTAACCAAGGATATTGTTTCCGCTACTGGTGTTGTTCTGGCCAAAACAGGGGATGTTGTTACCGAGGAGATACTCCAGAAGGTAAAGATGGCTAATATGTTTATTGATTTGTCCATGAATGTAAAATAATTTCAGACAAATTTAGCCAAATAATTTTCCTTTAACTATCAAAACATGATGACAAAACCATAATAGGCAGGTTCTTTCTTCAGGTTGCCTTCCCAGGCTTCCCTAGAAAACACCTTGCTGTTATGGCACATGTCATCATGTTTTCTTGTTTTTAGCTCCAAAATTTCCACATAATACACAAGCCAAAAAACCAATCTTTCAGGCATTATATAAATAAAAACTATGGTATAATAAATCATGAATCCTGGTCAATTTCTGGAAAAATTTTTGAAAAAATTTTTTCTTGTCCTGGCACTGTTCGCCTTTTTAACATCTTAAAGGAGGTTCTTTCTATGACATCTACAACTAATCCCGATTTTTCAGAGCATCTAAATAACTTCTATAACAACAATCCCTTCGTACAATTGCTAGGGATACAATTAAAAAAAATCCAATTTGGACAGGTTACTCTATCTATGAAAGCTCAAAATCAGCTTTCAAATTTTTATCATATTACTCATGGAGGAGCTTTGGCAAGTCTGGCAGATACCACTATGGGAGCTACCTGCCTCTCAGTCAATAAAAAGGTTGTTACACAGTCCATGAATATGTATTTTGTCAAGGCCGTACCAGAGAGTACTACTATACAGGCTACGGGAAAAATTATTCATAATGGACGCAAAACCCTGGTCTGCGAAACAGAGATTGTGGACGATCAAGGACAGGTATGTTGCAAGGCCACAGCCAATTTCTTCGTCATTGGACCTTACACAGGCTAAGAAAATTTTCTGCGGTCATAAATCTCGATATGAATATTTATACAATGATTTTGTATACAAAAATCACTGTTCACGTTCCTAGTCCATTATATATGCACATTTGTATATAAAATCGACCTTATCCGGAAAAAATCATCGAAAAATAATAATTATTGTCATACATTTTTCTTGACAAAGTAGGAATAAAATACTATACTATTTTCAGGTTAAAGAAATGGCCTCGCCGTTTTCCCGCACTTATTCTTTGATTGCGGCGTACGTCATATAACCGTCGAGCAGGGTGGAATTTTTTCCACCCTTTTCTCGTATACAAAATTATTTATCCCTTTACTTCTTTATCTATAGTTAAAAGACTTGAACCCAGCCCACCTAAGGGAAATAGGAGTAAAATCATGCAAAAAGTTCGTATTGTGGATATTGCCAAAGAGCTAGGTGTCAGCACAGCAACAGTATCCAATGTTATTCATGGAAAAACAAAAAAGATTTCTGATGCCACAGTTAAGAGAGTGCAAAAGCTTTTGGAAGAGCGTCAATACATTCCCAGCATGGCCGGTCTGCTGCTGGCTCAAAACGATTCTCCCATTATAGGTGTGATTATCAATGCCCACAGCAAATACGAAGGCCGCGTTTTGGAAGATCCTTTCATCGCTTCTTCCCTAAACGCCTTATCAAGAGAAATCGAAAAAGCCCATCGCTTCATGATGCTGAAAACCACCACCAATCTGACAGATATTGTCAAATTTGCCTCTATGTGGAATATGCAGGGTATGATTATCATCGGCTTTTGTCAGGATGAATACAGTCATCTGCGTCAGTTCATGCGGATTCCCTTTGTGGTTTACGATGGCTTCTATACCCAGGAGCTTGAACAGCAGAGACTTTGTCATTTAACAATCAATGACTACGATGGTGGAAAACAGGTCGGCCAACATCTTAAACAGCTAGGCCACAAAAGGGCTTTATGTATTTCTGACAATAATATCTGCATGGACGCTCAACGCATACAAGGCTTCCAAGATGGTTTTGGCGGAGAAAATACGGATTTGCTAATTATTCCCCCCTCCAAAATTCAGCGTCGGGAATTTTATGAACAACAGCTTTCATATATAAAGGAGCATACGGCGGTTTTTGCTGTTTCTGATTACTATGCTATAGATTTTATGCAGTTTGTCCAGGAAAAAGGATTGAAGATTCCTCAAGCGGTCTTGCCCAAGCCGCCGGCATCCTGATTGGCAAATCCCTTGGCAAAGGAAATTATCAGGAGGCCTATCACCATTCCCGCCAGCTTATTTTCTATGGTTTACTAGCCTCCCTTATGCTTTCTGCTCTGCTTATGACAGCAAAAAACCTCTATATAAACATTTATGCTGTAGAAGCCATTACCAAGACCACAGCCAGCCATATTCTTTTTGTCTTTGCCCTGATAGCGCCAATAAAGGTACTAAATATGATATTAGGCGGAGGTATTATCCGAAGCGGTGGCAGAACAAAGCTAATAATGTGGATTGACCTAATTGGCACATGGATTTTTGGTGTACCACTGGGCTATTGGGCTGCCTTCGTAATGAATATGCCTATAGCATATACCTACCTGATTCTATCTCTGGAGGAGGTTATCCGCTTGCTGATAACCTTTGTGGTATTCAAGAAAAAAATATGGATGCAAAGCCTCTAGTACCTCATCCTCCCACGGCGGACATTTTAACAAATTAAATCCGTGAATCTGCAATATATTCCGTGAATAGACATAGGCAATGGACATTAACATACAAAAAGGATACTGGCCAGAGCTGGTAGGCACTGAAGCCACCCTGCGTGACAGCTGTTTTATATACAGTTATTTAGTTTTCAAAGTTTCCAGCAAAGTCCGCCAAGAGAGAACGGCGCATTTGACTCTGGCTGGCATATGGGAAATATTTTTCAGCGCCATAGCCTCATCCAGTTCCTCCAGCTCATCATCCTCGGTTATTTCTCCCTTAATCATCTTCAGGAACAAATCTGCCAAATGCTGAGCCTTTTCCACTGACTCCCCTTTAATCAGGTCAATCATAATGGAGGTAGAAGCCTGAGAGATGGCACAACCTACCCCAGTAAAGGAGGCATCCCTGATTTTACCCTCCTCCACCTGCAGCTCCAAGGTTATTTCATCACCACAGCTAGGATTCCGCCCCTTTTGTACCACCGTAGGCAGCTTTAGATGATGCTTGTTCTCCGTGGAACGGCTATGCTCTGCGATTAACTCTGTATAGATACTATCCAGCTCATTCAGCATAACCCAGCACCCCCCTTACCTTGGACAAGGCCTCCAGCCAACGGTCTACATCCTCTCTGGTGTTGTAGAAATAAAAGCTGGCTCGGCAGGTGGCATTCTGTCCCAGATACTGCATCAAAGGCTGGGCACAGTGATGACCTGCCCGAATGGCCACCCCCTGAGCATCCAGAATGGTAGCCACATCATGGGGATGTACATCCTGCACATTAAAGGTAATAATGCCGGTTTTGTTATCCAAGGTAGAATCACAGCCATAAAGCTCAATATAAGGCATAGCCTTTAGCTTAGGCAGGGCATAATTTACCAAATCCTTTTCCACCTGCTCAATATAATCAAAGCCTACCTGCTCCAAATATTCAATGGCAGCGATAAGGCCGGCAGCACCGCCTACATTCTGGGTACCGGCTTCAAATTTGGCTGGCAAAGGAGCAAACTCTGTCTGCTGTTCCTCCACATAGTCAATCATATCCCCACCCATGAGAAATGGTGGCATATCATTCAGCAGTCTTTCCTTGCCGTAGAGAACGCCAATGCCCATAGGGGAAAGCATTTTGTGACCGGAGAAAACAAAGAAATCCGCATCCAAGGCCTGGACATCCACAGCCATATGGGGCACTGACTGGGAGCCATCCACTACCATGATTGCCCCTACACTATGTGCCTTGCGGGCAATTTCCGCCACTGGATTTACCAGTCCCAGTACATTGGAAACCTGAGCCACAGCTACTATTTTGGTTTTCTCTGTAATCTTGCTGGCAATATCCTCCTGGGACAGATTCCCATCCATTTCCAGATAAATGTATTTCAGCACCGCGCCCTTGAGCTGGCAAATCTGCTGCCAAGGCACCAGATTGCTGTGGTGCTCAGAAATGGCAATCACCACCTCGTCCCCAGCCTGAATATGGCTCATGCCATAGCTATAGGCAATGAGGTTAAGAGATTCCGTAGCATTCTTGGTAAAGATAATCTCATGGCTATGCTGGGCATTGATAAACTTCTGCACCTTGGCTCTGGCATTTTCGTAAATATCCGTGGCCTGCACACTAAGCTCATAGGCCCCTCTATGGGGATTGGCATTACAGCCGCCATAATAGCTGCACATGGCCTGAATTACCTTTTCCGGCTTCTGGGTAGTAGCGCCATTGTCCAGATAAACTATCTGCTTATCGTGCATCTTCCTCTGCAGCAGGGGAAAATCCTTTTTGTAATTCTTAACCTCACTCATCAGCCAATCCCTCCTTTATGTATTCATCCAGCTCCTGATACAAGTCCTTGTCCTCAATTCTATCCAGCACAGGATTAAAGGCAGCCTCCACCACCAAACGGCGGGCTTCCTGCATATCCAAGCCCCGGCTCATAAGATAAAACAGCTTGTTTTCATCAATCTTGCCAATGGAAACAGCATGATGGCCCTCCACTGCATCCTCAGCAGATAACATCAGAGGCACACTGCGATTCCGCACCTTGGAGGAAAGCACCACCACTTCTTCCTTTTCATATCCCTTGGAGCCTTTGGAACCATGACGAAAATCCAAGGTACCACGGAAAATTTTGTTGGCCTCTCCCAGCAAAGCACCATAAACATGAAGATTAGCCTCTGTATTTTTTCCCTGCTGAACCAGCACATAATTCATATCCAGCTGGCTGGCACCATGACCAAAATACAGTACATACACATTGGCCTTGGACTCATTGCCTGCCAGATTAACCTCCATTTTGGCCAAGGATTTGGCACTGCCAGCCTCTACAGCCACAGCTTCCAGCTCTGCTGTATCCGCCAGCTCCACCTGTACACTGCTGGCGCCCTGAGCATCTACAGGCAGCAGCTGTACAGTGGTCAGCTTCAAAAATCCACCCTTTTCCACCTTTACCTGCACCTGTCCCTCACCAGCCTGACGATAAACCACTGTCAGTTGACGGCTTTCTCCTGCTGGCACCACCAGCTCCTGCCGGCCATTATCTATAGCCAAAACAACCTCATCTGCTTTGGCCTCATTTACTCCCAACCAGCGCCAGGTACGCATTGGGATTTCACTATAAATCTTTTCTGCCATTTTTTACCTCACGCTTTCTCAACCCATTGTGCCTTCTAGCTCAATGTTAATCAGATTGTTCATTTCCACCGCATATTCCAAAGGCAGTTCCTTAGCAATAGGCTCAACAAAGCCACGCACAATCATGGCTCTAGCCTCCTCCTCGCTAATGCCCCGGCACATAAGGTAGAATACGGCTTCCTCGCTAATACGGCCAATAGTTGCCTCATGGCCAATATCCGCCTCATCTCCCTGAATATCCATAACCGGCAGAGTATCAGACCGGGACAGATCATCCAGCATCAGGGATTCGCAATTAACGGAGCATTTGGCGTGATGGGCATTAGGCGTAACCTTAACCGCACTTCTATAGGTAGCCTTGCCTCCCGCCTTGGAAATAGTACGGGTGCTGATATTGGCAGAGGTGTGAGGTGCTGCGTGAATCACGCTGGCACCAGTGTCCAGATTCTGCCCCTTGGAAGCAAAGGTTACACCAGTAAATTCACAGCGGGCATTTTCTCCGTGGAGAATACTGCAAGGATAAAGCATGGACACATGGGAACCAAAGGAACCGGACACCCATTCAATAATGCCATCCTTTTCCACCAAGGCTCGCTTGGTGTTGAGGTTCATCATATTCCTAGACCAGTTTTCAATGGTGGAATAACGCAGTCTGGCACCCTCGCCTACATACAGCTCTACACAGCCAGCATGGAGATTGGTTACATTGTATTTTGGTGCACTGCAGCCCTCAATAAAATGCAGGCTGGCATTTTTTTCCAGAATAATCAGGGTATGCTCAAACTGGCCAGCCCCCGCCGCATTCAAACGGAAATAGGACTGCAAAGGAATGTCCACATGAACTCCCTCTGGTACATAAACAAATGATCCGCCAGACCATACTGCTCCATGGAGAGCAGCAAATTTGTGGTCTTTAGGGGGAACCAGCTTCATAAAATGCTCCTTCACCAGCTCCTCATGCTCCCGCAGGGCGGTTTCCATATCGGTATACACCACACCCTGCTTGGTAAGATTTTCCTGAATACTGTGATATACTACCTCAGAATCATATTGAGCGCCTACGCCTGCCAGAGAAGTTTGCTCTGCCTCTGGAATACCCAAACGATCAAAGGTGGATTTGATATCCTCCGGTACATCCTCCCATTTGCCAGCCATTTTGGTATTAGGCTGTACATAGGTAACAATCTCATCCATATTCAGCTCAGATAAATCCGGCCCCCAGGTAGGCAGTCCCATGTGGTTATATACCTCCAAAGCCTGCAAGCGCCGTTCCAGCATCCACTGGGGATCATGTTTCCGGGCCGATATATCCCGCACTACATCTTCGGTAAGCCCCTTTTGAGATTTGTAGGCAGAATGGTCCTCATTGCGAATATCATAGAGGGTACGCTCTATATCATCAACAAAGGTTTTATTTTTCTTTTCCATAATTCCTACCTCAATTCTCTCCGGCTTCCTCAGCCAGCTCCCGACGGATAAAGCCAAAGCCCTCCTTGTCAATCTTCTGAATCAGCTCAGGGCCGCCTTCCTCCACAATCCTGCCATTCAACAGCACATGAACCTTGTCCACAGAAAGCTGCTCCAAAATACGGGTATTGTGGGTAATAATCAGACAGGCATTGTTTTCATTGTGGAATTTCCGCACACCGCTGGACACAATCTGCACCGCATCCACATCCAAACCGGAATCAGTTTCGTCCAGCAAAGCCAGTTTGGGATTCAACAGCAAAAGCTGTAAAATCTCATTCCTCTTCTTCTCACCACCGGAAAAACCTACATTCATGTAGCGCTGAGCATAGGCTGGATCTATCTGCAGCTCCTCCATAGCAGCTTTCAGCTCCTTGCGGAACTTCATAATCTTCACAGGAGCACCACTCACAGCCTGCTTGGAAGCTCTCAGCATATTCTCCACGGTAATACCAGGAATCTCCTCTGGATTCTGAAAGGAAAGAAAAATCCCCTTGCGACACCGCTCGAAAGTTTTCAGCGCCTGCAAATCCTCTCCCTCAAACTTCATTTCACCCTCTACCACCTGATACTTGGGATGTCCCATAATAACATTCATCAAGGTAGATTTACCAGAGCCATTAGGCCCCAAAATAACATGAATCTCACCAGGGGCAATCGCCAAATCCAACCCCTGCAAAATCTCACCCTTATCCTCTCTGCCTGCCACACCAGCATGCAGGTTCTTAATCTCCAAAAGCTTATTGCTCATCATACACACTCCTATATATCTAAATTCTGATTAAATTACTCGGAATTAACTACACATATTATACGAGTATGTCATACAAAAAGTCAATAATTCTGACTAAAAATAACGGAATTAATTTCCCCCAATGAAAAAGGCCCCGCTGTCTTTCCCAGCAAAGGCCTTAATTTGTCTATAAAATTTTAAAACTACATCAATAGTAAAGCCACTGTTATATCGCTTTTAGAGCATTTTTCACAAACCCAGCGGCATACTCCCTGCACTGCTGCAATCCATCCTCGTCAGGCACGTCATTAATAATAACGCCATCCCCATAGACCTTGGCTCCATCGTCGCCGCAGCGCTTCTTCCAATCTGCCATCCATTCCCCGCTGCCCCAGCCATAGGAACCAAATAAACCTACTGGCACTCCCGCCAGCTTGGCCTCCAACTCGGCAAACATTGGCTCAAACTCAGCTTCCTCCAGCACCTCATTGCCCATAGCAGGACAGCCAAAAAGCACCCCGTCAAAATCCGCCAGCTTATCTACATTAAACTCATCCACAGACAGCAAATCCACTGCTGCCCCAGCCTCCTTGGCTCCCTCCGCCATAGCATTAGCCATAGCCTCTGTATTACCTGTACCGCTCCAATAAACAATTGCCAACTTCATCAATAAACCACTCCTTTACTCTTACGTCGCCTTATGTATCATGGCCTGCAAACTAACACCATTCTCTAATCCCTGACAAGCCTGTCGAATACAATTGTCATAGCACTGGAACAATCGCCGTACAGCCTAAGACCACCATGCTGGCTGCCTTCAGGCCAGCCAGGGTAGGGGCACAATGCTGAGCCAGCAAAAATCTAATTTTTCCTTGCCCATAAGTCCCCCCTTCTTTGTAATTGAGATTTATTCTCAACCCTATATATACTATACTACAGTTGATAATTATTTTCAACTACTTTTTTTGAGAACTTTTATCATTATTGATTTTAATTAAGCTTTTATCGCCCAGCGCAGCTTAGTAGAATGAGCGCGGGAATTGCGGAAACACTCCTCCCGACTAGGCTTAATAACCTCCTTGGCTACATCACTATAGATACCTGCCCGGTGAAAAGCCTGAAATGCTTTTTTCACAATTCTGTCCTCCCCGGAATGGAAGGTAAGAATGGCCGCCCGGCCTCCGGTACGAAGCGCCTCCGGCAGTTTTTCCATAAATTCGTAAAGTACCTCATATTCATGATTCACATCTATACGCAGAGCCTGAAAAACTCTGGCACTGGTTTTCTTGACCAGCATTTTTCTATCCTCCTCAGGTGACAGCTTAACCTTGGACAGAGCCTCCACAATCTGCTCATGAAGGGCAGTGGTAGTATCAATAGGCTTTTTCTTTTTGTGCAGAGTATTGTATATCTGTCTGGCAATTTCCTCAGCATAAGGCTCGTCTGCATTTTCCACCAGCATACCAGCCAAGGACTCCTTGTCCAGCTCCTTTAACCGCTGGGCTGCCGAAATCCCAGCCTGTGAATTTAACCGCAAATCCAAAGGTCCCTCTGCCTTGTAGGAAAAGCCCCTTTCCGGATTGTCAATCTGCATGGAGGATACCCCTAAATCCGCCAAAATAAAATCAAAGCCCCCTACTTCCGCAGCCAGTTTATCTATTTCCGCAAAGTTCATTAGCTTGGGAGTCCAAATATCCGCCCCATAGCCGGCAGCTCTTAATCTGGCCTCCGTCTTAGCCTCCTCTATAGCATCTACATCCCCGCTATATAGATGGCCCTGTCCCTGCAGCTTATCCAGCATGGCCCTGGTATGACCGCCATAGCCAAGAGTACCATCAAAGCCCTGCTCTCCCGGCTGGATATGCAGCACCTCCAATATCTCCTCCACCATAATAGGTATATGCATTCCTGCCGGGGTATTGCCCTTGGAGATAACATGGGACACTGCCTCACCGTATTTTTCTGGATTCAGCTCCTTGTATTTCTCGCTAAATTTCCGAGGATATTTCCCCTTGTACCGCACCCGCCTTTTATGCACCTGAGGCTCCTGTTCCTGTAATCTCTGCTCTGCCATTCTTATCACCCTATTCTCAAAAATTTCAAATTTCCAGCCTTAATTCCAAAACAGAAAAAACCTCCGAGATATTCCTCTCCGAGGCTATTTACCTTTACCATATAAATTACTACACTAATAAAAATATCCTGCAGCGAGGAAATATTGTAATGCTGCACCGTCATCAGCCACCTTATTCAGAGGCAGGCCTGGCGCCTTCATGAAAAACATCGCTACACTGCAGGATATTCTAAACAAAATTTACATAATCTTCTTCAAATCGTCGGCAGCAGAATTTACCTTGCCAAGATTATCCGTAATCTGTCTAGTGCTCTGAGCCTGCTGCTGGCCAATAGCTTCAATAGTGCTAACAGACTGGGCAATATCATTTACAGCCTTGTTCATATCAGTCAAGGTCTTTTTGATACTTTCTGTAGCCGCTCTGGACTGCTCTGCCAGCTTGCGAACCTCCTCTGCTACGACAGCAAAGCCTCTGCCCTGCTCGCCAGCTCTAGCTGCCTCAATAGAAGCATTCAAGCTCAGCAGGTTGGTTTCCTCCGCAATATCAGTAATCAGGCTAATTGCCTTCAATGTTTCCGTATTCTTCTCCTTCAACAGCTTGGACTGTTCCACATAGGATTTACCTGCACTAGAAAAGTCCTCTGCCATCTGAGCAAAGCTCTCTAATTCCTTATATAATTCCTTTACAGAAGAAGCAATTTCATTCACCAAAAACTTCTGATCCTCATTTGTGGCCATTTAACATAATCCCCTTTCTAACTCATCATCAGTTTCTATAATTCTCTATTCGCCATTTCTTAGCAAAACCCTCTTTTCTGAGAAAAAAATTTAGAATTTTACTACCATCAGGGTACCCTCTCCCACAACGCTGTCTACCTCCAGCTTCGCATTGTGCAGCTTGGCAGCGTGCTTCACAATGGAAAGACCCAAGCCGGTGCCTCCTACTTCCTTGGAGTGGCTTTTATCCACACGATAGAATCGCTCAAAAATTCTGGCTCTATCCTTTTTAGGAATGCCAATCCCCGTATCTCGCACGGAAATACGAGGATGGCCGGAAAATTCTGCCACCTGAATAACCACACTGCCCCCAGGCCTATTATATTTAATAGCATTCTCGCAAATATTATAGACCATGCTGTTAATCAGCTGTGGAATGCCCTCCATAACCACCTGCTGGCCGATTAGCTCTACAGCAACCTGATTTTCCTCCGCCATATGCTCCAGACTATTTACCGCAGCTTCCGCCACACTATATAGGTTTACAGGAGAACGGGTAGTATTCTCCTGCCCTTCGTCCAAGCGGGACAACACAATAATATCCTGCACCAATCTAATCATCCGCTGAGCTTCACTGTAGATTTTGTCAGCAAAATAACCCATATCCTGCTCCATAACCATGCCGTTTTTCATTAGCTCCGCATAACCAGAAATGGAGTGAAGGGGAGTTTTCAGCTCATGGGAAACATTGGCTGTAAATTCCCGCCGCATGGCCTCGCTTTCCTCCTGATTGGCCTTCTGAGTTTCCTTAGCGGATATAATCATAGAAAAACATATTACCAACAGCAGTATAATACCAATGGGCAAGCCCATATCCCAGATAACCTTCAACACCGTATGCTGAGGCATACTTAATCTAAGAATAGAGCCATCCTGCAGCTTCTGCGCCGAATACAACATTCTGGTCAGCATGGTGCCGGAATAGCGCTGAGATTCTCCATAGCCCCTAATCAGAGCTATTTTTACCTCCTCCCGAGCCAGATGATTTTCCAACTCATCAGATGCTTTTTCGCTATCATAAAGAACCTGTCCATTGGCCGAAATCCAAGTGATTCGATAATCACCCTTGGGCAGACTTTCCAAATACCGCAGCTGTTGGCTATTCACTGCCAGAGATGCCATTTCTGTTTCTGTCCTCAACTGCTGTCGTTGTACATTGGCGAAATAACTGTACATAGTAGCTACAATCAAGGCCAGGGCAATAACAAAAGCTATCAAGGCGGTAATGATGATACTGCTCTTGTGCTTAAGCATGGGGAACCTCCAGCCTGTATCCTACACTGCGCACCGTATGAATAGCCTTGCCCCATTCTCCCAAATGAGTACGAAGACTGCTGATATGCACATCTACAGTACGGGTTTCTCCCATATAGTCAGTATCCCAAACACTGCTTAGAAGTCTATCCCGGCTAAAGACCATGCCTGGATTCTCCATAAACAACCGCAAAAGCTCAAACTCCTTCAAAGGCAGTTCAAGCCTTTGGCCATCCACCATAAGCAAATGCTGCTCTGGATCCATGGACACGCCCCCAAAGGAAAGGAGCTTGGCAGCCGGCTCCGATTTACTGCGCCGCAGCACCGCCTTGATTCTGGACACCATTTCCATCATGCCAAAGGGCTTGGCCAGATAATCATCAGCACCAGAATCCAATCCCAATACCTTGTCGTATTCTGTGCCCTTGGCAGTAGCCATAATCACAGGAATACCTGCCGTAGCTACATTACCTCGCAGCTTTTTCAAGATGGAAATACCATCCTCTCCCGGCAGCATTACATCCAGCATAACTAGCTCAGGCTTTTCCTTGGCCAGAGCCTGCCAAAACGACTCAGCCTCAGAAAACCCCTGTCCCTGAAAACCTGAGGCCTTCAAGGTATACAGCATCAAATCCCTAATGCTATCATCATCTTCAACACAGTAAATCAACAGCCTAACCCCTCTCAAAATATTTTTATTGCCCTAGTTATACAGCAAAATATGTTTTTTGGCAATATATGCTTTAACGCTTGTTAATATAATACTCCTGGGCATTAATCAAAGTATCCCCAGGCTGTACAGGAGGCATATAATATTCCCCATCTGCATCTATATTTCTTGCCTTGGTATTGTCTGCCAGCTGCATTTCCAGCATATCCCAGATTTCCTGCTTAATGCCAGCATCATGAACCGGAGTCGCTACCTCTACCCGGTTTTCTGTATTGCGAGTCATCCAGTCAGCTGAGGCAATATACATCTTCATAGCATCTCCCCGGCCAAAGCAGAATACCCTTGGATGCTCCAAAAATCTACCAACAATACTGCGAATGTGAATATTATCCGTTAAGCCAGGACGTTCTGGCACCAGGCAGGTAATGCCCCGCACAATCATATCCACCCGAACGCCCGCCTGACCAGCCTGATATAAAGCATCAATCAGCTGTCTATCCGTCAGGGAGTTCATTTTCAGCAGGATATAGGCTTCCTGCCCATTTTTCGCCTTGGTAATCTCCTCTTGTATCAGCTCTAGCAAGGTCTTTTTTAGGCTGATAGGGGCCACCAGCAGCTGCTGATACTCGCCCCACAAATTGCCAATGCCCATATTACGGAAGAACATGGAACCATCTCTGCCAATAGCATCCTCTGCCGTTAGCAGGGCATAATCCGTATACAGCTTGGCGGTTTTGGCATTGAAATTACCAGTACCAATATGGGTAATATATTTTACCCCGTTTTCCTCTGGTTCCCGATAGGTAATCTGACACAGCTTGGCATGAACCTTATATTTGTCAAAACCGTAAAGAATCTTACAGCCTGCCTCCCGCAGTCCATTAACCCAGCTAATATTGTTGGCCTCGTCAAATCTCGCCTTCAGCTCCAGCAGCACAGTTACATCCTTGCCCAGCTCTGCTGCCACCATCAGATAATTCATTAGCTTCACATGGCCCTTGCCAACTCGATAAATGGTAATGCGAATGGACAGTACATTAGGATTGTACACCGCCTCCTTCAACAGCTGAAGAAGAATACCAAAATCATCGTAAGGATAACGCAGCAGCACATCCTGTTTTTTTACCAAATTAAAGAGGGTTTCTCCCTCCTCCAAATGGAATTTCTCCTCCAAGCCTACAGGGGTATAAGGGGTATAATACAGCTCCTGCTTCAAGGTTTCTGTTATATTGTTTTCTAGGCCATAAACATAATCCATAGTTAAAGGAGCCGTAGTGCTAAATACCTGCTCTGGCAAAATCTTGTATCTATCAATCAGATACTCGGAAATAATAGACTTGCCCTGACTGCGGATTTCTAAACGCACAGGGGTAAGGTGCCGCCGCTTGCGGATGGCCTTTTTCATAGCCTCCAGATAGTCACCAGCCTCTACCCCTTCCTCCTCCAGATTGATTTCTGCACTTCTAGTAATGGCAAAAACCGCCTTGTCCAGCACAGGATAGCCGGTAAAAATCTTGTCTACAAACTCCTCAATAATATCTTCCAGCAGAACAAATTCCGTCTTGTCCTTGGAGAGATATACTACCCGGCTCACGCTGTCAGGCAAAGGAATAATACCAAAAATCAGCTTTTTCTTTCCTTTGAGAATAGCAGATATATACAGCTTTTTATTATCCAAATGAGGGAAAGGATGATGCTTATCTATAATCTGAGGGGACAGCACCGGTAGAATACAATCCTGAAAAACGGTTTCCAACTCCTCATACTGCTTTTTGGACAGCTCATGAATATCTACATGGCCAATGCCTTTTTCCAACAGCTTGCGGCGAAGATAGGCAAAAACCCTATCTCTCTGAACATACAGCTCCCCCACCTTGTCAAAAATAGCATGGAGCTGTTCCGTAGCAGTCATCATGCTTTTATTATCCCGCTTTTTCGGATCCATAGCTTCCAAGCCCAGCAAACTGCCTACCCTAACCATAAAGAATTCATCCAGATTGCTGGTAAAAATCTCCACAAATTTCAACCGCTCGCAAAGAGGCACCGTGCTATCATCAGCCTCTTCCAGTACCCGCTTGTTGAATTTCAACCAGGACAGCTCCCTATTCTGGGTATAGGCGGTCATCAGCTTCTTATCCTCCAGCTGCAAAGTCTTACTCATTGACTGGCACCTGTCCTTTCTCTGCCAGTACATAGTTATACATAAATCCTTCCCGCACGCCGGTCTGAGCCACCATAATCATCTCGCACTTAAATCTCTTGGCAATGGCATAGAGAATAATCATACCAGGCATAATGGTGCGAATACGATCCGGCACTACATCCAGCAGAACACTCATATTCTGTATAAACTTTTCCCGATTGTCCTTCTGCTCCATAGATTTAATAATATAGCCAATATGAGAAACAGGCAGGATATTTTCCGCCGTGCTTTTGCCAAAGAACAGCTTATCCAGCTTCAAGGCGGCCCGAACTGTACCCCCTACACCACAAATCAGCTTATATTTATTTTTACCCTCAAAGGCCTGCAGCCCCTCCAGCTTTTCTACAAAATCCTTCTTGATGGACTTCCGTTCTTCCTTAGTCGGCAGAATACCCTTAACATATTTGTTATAACTATTCAGAGAACCCTTGGCGATGCTGACTGCACTTTTAATCTTGCCATCCTTGTAGGCAACCAGTTCCGTACTGCCGCCACCAATATCCACCAGCAGTCCCTTCTTAATATTACTTTCAATAGCTGCCCCCAAGAAATCCAGCTCTGCTTCCTCTCGGCCGGAAATTACCTGCACCTGCAAGCCAGTACGGCGATTAATCTCCTCCACCGCCTCCTGGCTGTTCTTAACATTACGCAGAGCAGCAGTAGCAAAGACACGCATTTCATGAATATTGAGATTGTTCAGTACATCCTTAAATTCCTCCAATACGCTGATAACCTTTTCAATACCCGCCGCAGACATATACTGTCCCCTTACATAAGAAGCCAGACCCACGGTTTCCTTTTTGCTAAAAAGCAGCTTCAGCTTCCCATCCTTAACATCATATACATTCATTCTAACGGTATTGGAACCAACATCTACGATAGTATGCATCAATAATTCCTCCCAAATACACAATTATGCCTTTTATTTCCTTATCCTATATAGTACCGCCTTAATGTAAAATCCAATGTAAGGGTAATGTAAATTTTTTGTAAAATTCCCAGGACAGGAATATGCTTTTTCAAAGTCTGACAGGCATTAGGTTATAAAATAAAACTGAAACTATTTTTGCTGTACAATTATTTAAGTTCCCGAATTGCAATAATAAGTTGAACACCCGGCGAACCTTTATGCAGTAAGTACT
>OBLI01000800.1_pt1 | contig 32816 bp, 27 predicted proteins | sample 1519701 | NCBI WGS metagenome assembly OBLI01 (sample SAMEA3663005, study PRJEB22513) | pig gut metagenome | biome: pig gut; feature: pig-associated habitat; material: faeces | place: France | collected 2012 | reverse complement strand
TTTGCTCTGTGTATATGGCATGCGCTGATAGTGAAGACCACGCATCACACCGTAGGATGACATGGATTCATTGTCTTGCACGAAGTTGATACTATGCCCAAGGATGGGCGTTACTTTCTCGTCAAATTCTCTTTGAGAGAAACTCTCGAAGAAATAGCCTCGGGAGTCTTTGAAGACACGCGGCTCAATAATGAGCACACCGTCTATTGATGTTTTTAAAATTTCCATATAAATTTTATAATAAGTAATTATAATACTTTTTTCCATCACAATCGTCAGTAAGCCACAAACAAAGAGTACTTTACTGTATCACTCCCGCATTTTCGATGTGAAGTGCGGATGAGGACTATTGATTATTATATTTTATAACTTTTGCTGGATTACCTCCCACAACGCTATATGCTGGAACGTTCTTTGTCACTACAGAGTTGGCGGCAATCACAGCGCCGTCGCCGATGGTCACGCCACCGAGAATCGTCGCCTTGTCACCAATCCACACATTATTTCCTATGATGACAGGACCCTTGGTGTATAATTTACGTTTTATTGGTGCCTCATGCAGAATATCAAAGTCTGTGGTTCCATGATTATTATCCGAGATTGTCACCCACTTACCAGTCAAGCAGTTGTCACCGATTATCACCTTATTAATACATGTGATATGATTGAACGCCCCAAAGTTTCCACTCTTTCCGATGGTAAGCTCTGGCGTGAAATGGTCACCTTGGTATTCCTTCCATGCCGTCAAATACAAATAATCCAGAAAGCTGCACTCCTCTCCAATTGATATGTATTCAGGGTCATGAAGTAGCCCAATCTTCGCAAATCTCACTGAAGGCGGACAACTCTTAAATGCATTCCTTATCCAATAAGAATGAATTGTAGAGCGTTTACGCTTAAAGAAATCTTTCAGCCATTGCCATGGGAAGTATGAATACAAAACCCTACATAAGATAATAACAATCCGTTTAATTAATTTCTTCATAATTCAATGTTCTTGAAAATCTCATCCGCTATCATCCTCATACCTTCATCATTAGGATGAGTGATAATGAAATCGGTCTTTATAGGATAAGGTTTACCCTTAGTATTATAAATTGTGTCTCCTACATGAAACATTACCTCATCCTTGTATAATTCATAAATCCAATAAAGTGGCACATACTTCAAGTTTTTCTCACGTGCAACTCTCACCATTGCCTCTTCTTTCTTTGCAGCCTTCCAATAAGCTCCTGCCACAATAACATTTTCAGTGTATTGCAAGCAATATTCTGTTAATCGTTTAAATGCTGCATAATATCCTTCATCATCAATTACATTCTCACCAATTTTGAGAACAATTAAGTCTTTGCCTTTGCAAATATCACCTATCAGCGAATCCAGACTACAATCAAAGTTGCACTCATATACTACAATATTCCTCTCTTCTACTGTTGTCTGAGGATTATAAGTTAGCAATCGAGCCTCAATCCTTCTTACATAGTCGCTATCCTTGCGTGATGCACACATGCCCCAATCACCTTCCCAAAATGGGTCAGCCCCAGGAATCGTGCTCGCAGGAGCATGATGTGTGATTGAATTGCCGAGGAACAACACATGATGTTCCGCAGAGTCAATCCTCGCCTTATGCCCTATATTGTATGCTTCATACAATGTTGCAATCATCAGTTTATCGCTATCCAACTTCGTCTTGATTTTGTTATAGAACTTAAAACCAATGACGGCTAAGAGAAGGAATATTGCCCCCCCCACCAATAGGCCAATAAAGGCTCGTTTATTAATTTTTCTCATATAAATATTATTTAATTATTCTTGAAATTAAAACAATCCCTTAATATTTCCAACACCTTAGTTGATAATTTAGTAATGTCTTCAATAGCCTCCTTCATTGTAGCAATTTTATTAATTTGTTCATCATAAATATTAGATACAAATTTTCTGGAGTCAATCATTACAATATCTTTGTTGGATAAGACACTTATAATTTTATCGTCTGGCACAATGGTCTCCATTACATGTAAAAGATTTAGCAGAGATCGATATCCTACTAAGATAGCGCAAGTAATAACAGTCTGATTCTCTTTATCTAAATCTTTGTCTATTTTATCAACAATATCTTTTGTCACTAAGTTTAGCTTATCAATATTAGAAATAAGATTTTCTATATATTCCCTATCTGCCAGTGTTATTTTTTCCTTAAAACGGAAATCTTCCATATCACAGAGAAGACGTATGCTCTGAACTAATGTTCCCAGTAAAGAAGATATTCTTGACTGATCTAAAACTTTTTCATATTCTCTTATTTTACCTTCGAATTTTGAAACTTCATCATTTATCTTACCTTCACAATTTTTTATCTTATCTTCAAATGTTGTAATTGCTCCATTTATCTTATCTTCACAATCTTTTATAGTATTTTCAAATTCATTCTGCTTTTTATCTATTTTTTCCTTCAAATCATCAAGAGCCTTGGATGTATTTGTAGCCTGATAGAATGCGGAAGCCATAGGCAATAGCGTACAGATGGCGGCAATAAACGCCAACCATAGACTTATGTTCCTACCGAAATTCTCCATCTGCTGCCGTACTACCTCCGAATTTCTTTCTTCAATGTCAACAAGATTTTGGTTAAACTTATTAACTACCGAATCTAAATCATGACGATTTATCACGATAGAGTCGCCATGTTTATTCGAGCTCTTAATATCAATTTTATGTGGTTTTTCCGGGAAGCTCTTAGGAAAGGTTGAGCAACACGACATACCAAAACTTATAACTAATAATACTACAAGAGCGGAAATTATTGCAGTGATATAATGATTATAGCATTTCATTACTTAAAAATTTCAATGTATATATTGCGGTATGGAATTCTACCTATTTCTAATATAATATCTTGCTTCGTAGATTCAATCTGAGTTAAATCCGATACGCTAAGCACCTTGCCGAACTTTATGTTGCCACCTTCTGACTTCTTTGTCTGATATAATGACAGAATGATTTGTTCGTCATGGCTGAAGAAAATCAGCTGAGGTCGAGAGTTAACGGAAAAATTGTCTGCTACATATTTAAGGACTACCTCGAAAAAGCCCTTCAGTTGTGCCTTGTTGTGATAGTCATTAGCATAGAATATGTCATCCATGAATATCGGGAACAATACCTTATACTTCTTCATGAGTTTCAGGCAGCATGCCGTCTGCATTATCAGAAAGAACATTCGGAAGCGGAATGTGTTGAAATACTTGACTACAGACACGCCATTTGACGTAATCTGCATAACTTTCCCTTCTATATTATGTATCTCAGGTTTCTCTCCATCGGTGATGGCATATCTGTCAAACAGCCGATTGACAATGTCCTTGAACTCGTCATCCACGATTTCATTAACATAATTGACAATTCCTGTAGTGATATTATCTTTTAACGATTTCAATTGATCGATACTGGTCGTTACATTTTCCTTAGAGACGTTATGAACAATATCTTCCCTCACTCGCCTCAGTTCTGCGGCAAAATTCACTATGTTTTCAAGCAAACTACTATTCAGATCTGTCTCAACTGTAATAGTTTTGTTTAAATTGCCTGACAATTCATTAAACTTTTTTGCAACCGCATTTCCTTCAATCCCAACCGTTTGAGCAGCTGGAGTTTCATCCTGTGCATCATCTGTATTTATTGTTGGCTCGTCATTACCACTACCGGCTTTACAGTAATCATCTATTGCTGTCTTCAGATTATTGACGGCTGTTTCTTCAGATACATTCTGACGGGTTTGAATTGACTCAAGATTACTGATGACATCCTCCACCACCTTTCCAAATGCGAAATCATACAAGCTGCCTATGCCCAACAGTTCACATAGATATGGAAGAAAATCCACGTCTTTTATCTTGTTACCTGCCTTATAGATGGAATATTCGGATATGAAGAAGCTGGAGAGAGGAAGCATTGAGAGAGCTCCAATGCCATCAGTGCTCCCCAATTCAATTTTCGCCCCATTCTTCATAAATGCCTTCACCACCGGCTCCTTATCTTCATGTCGTATATATTGCTTAAGATTGGCATAACAACGATACCTTGCCTCGCTTATATCCTTGGTGAAAATGTATTCAGCTGCATTGAACATCGAACTCTTGCCCGAACCATTATTGCCCAAGAGATAGAGCACCTGCGCGCCAAGGGCATAAAGTCCTGTATATAAATCCTCTTCTTCGTAGGATCCATATTTTCTAAAGTTCTTCACAAGCAGATGGTTAAGGCGGAAGTCATAATATCCATTATTCTTCTGCACATCCTCTGCATCAGACTTTAGTTTTAATGCATTGTCGCACAGGTCCTGAAAGCTTTTTTTCAAGTTTTCAGACAAATTTACAGCATCCAACAACGCCTTGACATTCTCCATGAAGGATGCCAAGCCATTGAGCTGTTCTTTAAGCTCTTTGGATAATAACATGTGATGATTAGAGCATATTAAGAACATAACGCTTGAAATCCTCAACCGTCATGCTCGCACTATTCTTAAGCTTTTCTTCCTCCTCGGGGGAGAAATATTTATCTAATTCATTATTATGAATAAAGTCGGCCACATATCCGTTCATCTTACCTGTAGTCTTCAGCCCCCAATAACAATTGAGATAGAGGATACGATTGAGGCGATGCTGCAAATTCCTGACAACGGATATGTTGCCCATATACTTGTTGTATAAGTCGAGGAACACAGTCCTCCAGTGAGATTCTGGCATATTCTCAACCACATTTTCCTCGCTGGGGATAAGAGTCAACAGTTTGATAAACCTGTTTATATGGTCTTGCGTATTAGTCGATATGCCTGCCTCTACATCTTTCCTAAAGTCATCTGCCAATGCTTCCACATCATATCCGAATTTACTTACATCGAACTTGAGCAGATTAAACAGATAGAGCGCCTTAATGACATCCCACGCCACATAGTCAGCACACAGGGCGTGGACGAATTCCACAGCCTCAGCCATATCCGACTCTTGCTGAGCCGACAATGGATTGCCGGTGTCGTATTTGCTATTGGATTCAGCATCAATAAGAGTGAAGGCATTTTTGCCATTCGTTCCAAACATGCGCGACCTTGCCATCTTGTCCAATATATCAACTGACTTATAATCCACTATGATATACGGCGATGAAATAGCCTCTGAATCATCTATGCCAATCTTGTATCCAAAGAATCGGCTATAGCTATTTTTGTCCATATAAGCCATCAAGGTAAGCACCAACTGAACCACAAGATATGGCAAGGTCTGGTCATTAGACACCTTCTGATATTGTCTGAACAAGTTGAGCGTCACCCTATTAAACTGGTCAATCTGCAAGTCCTCATTCTCGCCCGACCTGAACAGTCTCAACCAATAGTCGGGTGTGTTTTCGAGCCGCACGTAGTTGGGAACCACCGAGCCGGCATCCACCCTACTGTCGATATTCCTGTGTATATCAAAACGAAGAATCTTACTGTTATATTTGTATCTTTCATACAAAGATGAAAAGCTCTCGCCAAACCTTAGGCGACTATAATAATCATCAGGCGAATTTTTACGAGAGTTAACCTCAATGTCCCAATGCATCGTGCTGAATTGGTTGGATATCTTCTCGAAAAAATGCTGAGCCTTTAGATTGGCAGCTCCCACCTTGCGGATATATTCCTCCTTATAGGCAGCCGGCATATAGCTCTTGTCGATGTCGGAAGACAATGGATACAACCTTGTCACTTCTATGGGAGCATTGATTGACACGAGTGCATCCTTCACCGCCGAGGCAAGTTCGCGCCCCGTAAGATAAGCTATGTCCTGCTCGTCAATCCACGAACTCTTGGCACCAAAAGCCATCATAATATTATCTTTCAGAGCCAAATAGTTATTATATGACAACAGGTAGTTGGCCAATATTGTCAAACTCTTTCTTCTCTGATAGTCATATTCCTCGTCCTCGTCGTTATGATTGATGACAGCATCACATATTTTGCGCCATATATCGGCAAAAGCACCGCTGAATATCATGTCAGGATTCTCGATGTCGTTGTCGGTCAATATATATGGACTCATCACCGCAATCGACAGGATATTCCCCTTTATATTCATTCGCAGCTTGGCAAAATCGGGTTTAAGATAGTTGGGCAGATAATCCTTGAACATATATTCAAAGATATACGAATAGGATTTCATCGCCTTGCCTGTCTCGCGTGAATAAGTCTCAGTGACATAGTAAACCTCGTCACACGAATTACCTGTACGAGTATTTTCAAGAGCCGAAAACAGTTCCAGAGCCGCTATCATTTCCTCGTCCTTTATTTCATGCCCGAGGTCCAGATAAATCAGCGGATACTCTATGTCATAGGGCTTTATGCCCTCATGAAATCTCTTGATAATTGTATCTACGAAGAAACAAATCTCATCCTCCTTTATGATATTGACTTCATCATTAATGTTGAAATGAGCGTTCTCAGCGACGACCAGCGGCTTTGGCTTTACCATCGTCATGGGAGCAATGCCCTTAATCAAGTCATATACCTTGGAGAACGTTGTTCCGTTGTATATTGCCTCATCCGTCAAAATACAACTCTCGCGCCTACTGAAATCCACAAACGGCAATGCTATTTCCGTTATCACCTCCATCCCGTCACTGTGTCCAAACCTGTTTGCACACCATTCCAACAGTCGTGGAGCTTTCCTTGATATGGCAACGCACAATCCACCCTGTCTGCATAGTTCCTCATACCATGATGATATGACGCTATTCAGTCGGTTGTAATCTTTTTTTATTTCTTTATACATTGCCATGGTGCAAATATAGTAAAAAATCTCAGAACTCAGTGCGATGTATAAGGATTTTTAACGGATGGGGTTAAAGATATTTTTCAAAAATATCCTTGTACATCTTCAATTCTCTTTCTTGTTTGAATTGCCTATATCGCCCAATAATTTGTGATATATTCTCGAAACAAGAGTTCTGGCTGTTAACATATAGAAATATGGCTTACAACCATAATGCTTCATTAGAATTTTCCATGCGTCTTCAGTATTTAGCCGTTTGCACTTAGACTTTTTCTTCTTTATCAAAAGTTCATATACATAACCTCTAATAAAATTATTATATATACTACGCTTGAATCGCTCGTAACAAAGTATGTCGATTTTATGATTCTCAACCTGTTCATAAACTAATGATAGCAGATTATCAACAAACACCTTGAAGAAATTATAGCCTCCATTGTTTGCGGAATCATTGCCATTTTGAATCCAAGAGTAATTTAATATAGCATTTTTCTTTCCTGTTACAATTCCTTGCAAGAAATATGGAACTTGAATGAGAAAAGTTCCCATATAATCTTCACCTTTCACTTCCTTTACATATTCTGTCTTGAATATGTTCGCACTCATAAAGGTAATCCAAACGTGAACTTTTTCCAATAATTCTTTAGGTTCATTATATTCTATCAACTGACTGTCATTGCAATTATGATTAAGGAACAAATAACCGTAATCATGTTTTTCGAGAATATCTACAAGTCTTTCGATAAATCCGTCAACAGGGATATCATCGCTTCCGAGAAGCCAGATATACTTGCCTTTTGCACTATTGAAACACTTTATGAAATTACCGTCAGGGCCGATATTTTCGGAATTTCTACTATAATCAATATTCAATCCAAGGTTTTTATAATTTTGAACAAGAGATTGTAAGTCATCTTTAGAACAATTGTCAGAAACATAAAGGTGTATTTTTTCTTCAAATAACAATTTGCATTTCAAGTATTGTTCGAAATGACGCCTCAGAAAATCTATCCTATTATATATCGGAATGCAGATGGATAATATGGGTTGCTTATTTTCCATGCCACTTTATTTTATTTGATTTATATAAATAATATCCCCAAGGGAAAAATAATATTGAAAGAATGCAATAACTCAATGTAACTCCATATAGTCCATACAAATGTCCAAATACAAAGGTTCCTGTTCCCATACATATTCCTGCACAGATAGAATTAATTAAGAAGGGTTCTTTCTTATGACATCTAAGGTATGTTGCCCATGAGTTAACAAACTGCTGCAAAAAAACTGGAATCATCATCAATATCATTGGAATATAGTCCAAGAATCGGTGAGCAAGAATTTTGCCGTTAATAGACAGTTCTGTAACGTGCAAAAACCATATAACAAGGAAGAAAAGAGTCAGCAGTGAGAAACATACAGATACCATCTGTCTCAATGTCTTATTGAATATGGTGTCGAGCTGCACATAATCCTTAAGTGCAATAAGCTTAGAATAAAGTGGAACTTTTGTATTCAGCCAACTAAACGAAAATGTTTGTATGGCATTCAATGCTTGCAATGTCATACCCATCTGACCAGCTACAACAGCACCCTCAGTCGCAAACAAGACAGGATTGAACAGTTGGAATATGAAATATCCACTAACCCAGCTCAATGCTATTCGCCATTGGTATGGGAAAATCTCTTTCATATATCCCACTCGTTCCGTTATCTCATTCTTCCATAAGTTAATGAGTATTTTTGTCAGTCCTTGACGATATATGAAGATTTGCCAGTATATTACAGACAGCAGGTATCCTATACCCATGACATATAGCTTAAAACCGCATGCCAATCCTATCCAAGTAAATGCTGGTATTATAATCTGCTGATAGAATCCTGCCTTGCTCATGTCCTTGACAAATCCTAATCCCATTAATATGGAGTTGAATGGAGATTGCAGTAGCTTGATGGCTGTGCCGATACAAATCAATATCCATGGAGTCTGCCATTCTACATCGGCGTGAGAATCACCATATTTATTGAAATAAACATATCCTACAATCATTAAGAATACAAACACCAATACTGATATTATTGAATACCATTTCACGCAGAATCTCAACAATGAAGATAATCTCGATTTATATCTATCATCTCCTTCATATTCTCTATTCTCATTCAATGTCAAATGTGAAGCCTCGTGAGCTACATACTGGGTCATTATGCCTGTCAGTCCAAGTTCAAAGAAAACCTGCAAGGCAAGAATACTTCCAAATGTATAGTAGAACCCTTGCTCCACTCCTGTAAGGAAAGAAGTGATGAAAAATACAGAGGCTACACCAGTAAAACCTTGTACGATACGAGCGCCAGAAGAATAGGCTATGGATTTGTCCATGCCTATTGACTTTAGAATATATTTAAGCATTATATGATTTCATTATTTTATTATATTCTTCTTCATCCAACATTGGTATTGGTCTGTCTATAGGCTTATTATATTCCAATTTTGGACTCACAGTTGTGAGACCATCAATATTATAATCTATTAGACAAAATCCATCGTCATTAAGACCTTCGGATGTTAGATTACTTTCGTTCATTGACTTGTATCTAAAACCATAGGCATCGGCTATCTTTTGCATATCAGGAATGAGATAACCGCCATTAGCCGTAGTTCCTGCCATACGGTCTTCAAAATATAAATGTTGAAATTGTGTTATCATTCCAAGTGATTCGTTATTCATCACTATCACCTTGATGTTTAGGTTGTATTGAGAAATAAGAAGCATTGACTGGACAGCCATATGGTATCCTCCATCGCCATTAATGCAGAATATGCGCTTTTGTGGATTTGCGAATGCCATACCAATTGCTATAGGCATGGAAAAACCCATAGGTGCAAGGCCTCCGCTGCATACAAACTTCTGGCCTTTCTTGAGTTTAATTGTCTGTGCAGACCACATTTCATTTTGACCAACATCAGCAGTAATGATGTCACCCTCGTTAGTGATTGTATTCAAATATTGCATGAAGCGATAAGGTGACTTGTTCTCGACAAATCGCTCTATCTCATGATCTTGGTCATACAAACCCTTGACTTGCTTCACCCAGTTGCTCCATAAGGTGTAGTCACTATATGATATATCTGCATCCAGCAATGCTTCAATAAATGCCTCTGATGAAGCACATACCTTGACCCTGTTTTCAAGACGATGGTAATCTAGTTCATTGTTGTCTATATCAACATGGATTATGTATCCATCCTTAACAAATTCTTGATACATCGCACCTGTTTGACGTGTATCGAGTCTTGAACCGATAGAAATCAGCAAGTCTGCTTTTGCAACACACATATTTGCAGATCGATTGCCATAGCTTCCTACCATTCCAATATAGTTTGGATAGGTTTCATCACAAGCACCTCTTCCCATGAGCGAAGTGATAACTGGTATTTGAGATCGATTAATGAACTCGTTTATCTTATCCTCTATACCTTGTGCTCCTCCGCCAAGAAGAACCATAGGGCGAGTTGCTCGCTCGATAAGATTTTTGATCGTATTAATATCGATGTTATAATCGGCTTCTTTGTCCGGCAGGAAGTGTCTCATTGACATTGGATCTATATCTGCACGTGAGATATTCATAGGCAAATCAATCATAACGGGGCCTTTACGTCCTGAAGTTGCTATATGTATTGCCTTTTCAAGTTCATAGCAGAGGTCTTCTGCCTTATCCACCATTACTGCATATTTGGTAATTGGCTTAACCACATTTACGACCTCCATCTCCTGAAATCCTTGTTGACGGACCGGTTTATCGTACTTGTATTCATAAGTGTTTACTTGACCACTTATATACAAAACTGGAATATTGCCAAAATAGGCATCTGCAATGCCAGTCATCATATTAGTTACACCAGGCCCGCTTGTACATATCGCCACTCCAAATTTACCACTTTCAATGGCATAACCTTCAGCTGCTATTGCTGCTGTTTGCTCGTGGTAGGTTTGGATGAATTGTACATCATCAAGCTTATCTAACGAATCGACAAGATGTGTTATCATTCCTCCTATATATCCAAAGACATGATGCACTCCTTGTTGTGCTATAAATGAAGCTATATAATCTGATGCTTTCATTATCTGAATGAATTAATTGTTTGTTTTAACGCAATATTAAAGTCAGTATAAGGAACTTTACCAAATGCTTTTTCAAACTTTTCCACACTGCCATCCATCAACATTACCTGACCATTAGGATAAGGCATGGCTCCAAAGTTTAAACGAATATCAGACTTAGTGAGAGTCTTTACTGCCTGAAGTATTTCCTTGTTACTTTTTAAACATAGGGGTTGGCTCAAGTTATAGATTCCTGACTTTCCTTTGCTTCCAAGCATATTACATATGACTTTTCCAAAATCTTCAGCATAGAGATATGAATACTTTTGTTCGCCAGGAGTGGTGTCAAATGACATTTCGCCATTTAGACATTTCTCTATCGCTAGTTTTATCAAACCTCCAGTCTGCTTTTCTCCAAAGACAGAAAAGATTCGTATCCATTGCCATTCAATATTTTTTTCCTCACAATAAGCCTTCATCTCGTTGCAACATTGCACCTTTGCCTTGGCATATTCCATTGTCGGGTTTAATGGATGGTCTTCGGAGATTATGTCGCTATAATATCCATATTCTGCTTGACTGCCAATTGCGATAATCTGATTATATGGATAAAGAGTAAACAGGTTGTGAGACATTACAAGATTTTCTTTCTGAATATCAACGTTGTTTCTTTCTAATCCTCTTACTCCTCCCCACGCTGCATGAAACAGTACGTCGGGTTGGAAACTATCAACTTTGGATTTTAGATTATCATCATTTATCACCCATTGAATCTTTTCTTCAATGTCAGACTCGAATAAAGACTTGGATGTTGACCTCTTCAAACATAGGACTTCATGTCCTTGATTGATTGCCACTTTCACAAAGTGATATCCAAGGTAGCCAGTAGCCCCTGATACAAATATCCTCATCATGCAACCATCTGATTAACAGAAGGTTGCAAGACTTTTACATTACCCCCCCCCCAGTTGGATTATTACTTATTTCTTCTATTGAAGTCACAGTACGATAGAAACTATCAATAACAGAGTATGATGGTCTCCATCCTAAGGACTCTATCTTTGTCAAATCAGGAAGAATACGCTTTTCTGGTGTTTTCATCTTGGCATATACAAGGTCACTATCATTTATGTCAAAAACGACTTTCAAGTTCTTTTCCTTAAAACGTGACACGAGAGAATAAGCGAGATCTCTCATTGATATCTCGTTATCTATTCCTCCTCCCACATTATATGCCTTAGCTATTTCGCCATTTAACAAGATTTTGAAGTATGCTATAACGGCATCTGCAACGTATAGGAATGCTCGTTTAGCTGTTCCATCACTCTTTAAGACCAAATCCTTATTCTCAGAAATATTCTTGCAGAAATCTGAGAATATTCGTCCGTCATTGAGATTTACCATTGGACCCATTGTGTGGAATATTCGAACTATCTTTGCAGGTACTCCATACTGGTGAGCATAGCATACACAGGCATTCTCTCCTGCACGCTTACTCTCAGCATAACAATTCCTGACTTCAAGTTGATTCACATATCCAAGTTCTTCCTCGTTAATAAATGTCACATCGTCAGACAACTTGCCATACACAGCGCCTGTACTAAAATAAAGGAAGCCGCTAGATTTACTCTTTCTTGCCAACTCAAGCATATTAAGCGTTCCTATTGTATTGGCAGTAAATGTGCCAACAGGATCTTTTCCATAATATGAAGGTGCTGCCTGAGATGCTGCATGAACTATATAGTCATATGTGACATCTGACATAACTGGTTGAATAACATCGGAAACAATGAATTCCAAACCATCATTATTAGTGAAGTCAGAAAAAACTCTTTGCGCTTTTTCTTTGTTGCGCACTAAAGCATAAACCTTGATATTCATATCTCGCTCGCGATTAAGATAGAGTAATGTCATCACCATATAGGATGGCAACATCCCATTAGCTCCTGTAATAAGCACAGACTTATTACGGAAACATTCCCAATCAATGAGTTTTGAAGATATAATGAATTCAAGGTCTTCTTTAATTATGTTGTCCATAATCAAGATATTTCTCAATTTCTTCAATACATAGGCTATAAACATCCTCTGTCTTATAGCGCTTATACCAATCAGCAACCAAGGCGGCACATTGGTCGATGTTCATACGAGGTTCCCATCCGAGTTTGAATTTCGCCTTACTGATGTCAAGCATCAGGAGATTGGCCTCGTGTACTGCATTGGGATCGCTCATATCTTTCAATTCTCCCTTTCCATAGTTGGCTATCAACTTTGACGCAACCTCCCATACAGTTGAGATGGATTCTGCCCTTGGACCGAAGTTCCATCCTTCACAATACTTTGTAGGATTCTCCCACATTTTGCTTGCAAGAAGCATATAGCCGCTCAATGGCTCCAAGACGTGCTGCCAAGGGCGCACCGCTTTCTTGTTGCGGATGGCAATTGGCTCGCCAGCCTCTATAGCCTTGATACAGTCGGGGATGATTCTGTCTAATGCCCAATCACCGCCGCCGATTACATTTCCGGCTCTCACTGATGCAAGACTAACATTGTGCTTCTTGCCATAGTCAGCAGGATTGAAGAAACTTCTTCGCCAACTGCTTATGGCTATCTCAGCAGCTCCCTTTGAGGAGGAATATGGGTCGTAGCCGCCCATCGGCTCATTCTCACGATATCCCCATATCTGTTCCTTGTTCTCATAGCATTTGTCGGTGGTAATCATTACACCGACTTTCACACTATCAGTAGCTCGAATGGCTTCCATAACATTGATAGTTCCCATAACATTGGTTTCATAGGTCTCAACAGGAATGTCGTAACTGAGACGAACAAGCGGCTGGGCTGCAAGATGGAAGACAATCTCTGGCTGATACTCGGCGAAGATTTCCTTCATCTTTTCTCCGTCACGAATGTCGGCACGGATGTCGGCCTTTATCTTATTTCCGATTCCTGAGAGGACGAAGTTATCTCTATCTGTGAATGGATCTTTGGCTACTCCAACGACCTCTGCCCCAAGTTCGTGAAGCCAGATGCTGAGCCAAGAGCCCTTGAAACCGGTATGACCGGTGACAAGAACTCGTTTGCCTTTATAGAAATTATTGAAAATGTCAATCATTTTTTTGTTTACTTTGTGTGTTCCTTGCAGAACTTATTGATACACTCAATCATCCATGCATTCATCTCGGCTGTCATACCGGGATATACGCCAATCCAGAAGGTGTTGTTCATAACAAAGTCGGTGTTCTTCAAATCTCCGACCTGACGATAACCTTCACCACTCTTGCGCATCTCGTCGAATGCTGGGTGCTTGATAAGGTTGCCTGCAAAGAGATTACGTGTCTGAATCTTGTTGTCTTCAAGATAGCCTGTGAGTTCGTTGCGAGTGAAACATGCGTCTTCCTTGACTGCAATGAGGAAACCGAACCATGAAGGATTGGAGTTTTCCTCTGCTACGGGAAGGATGATTCCGGGACAATCCTTAAGACCATCATACAATGTCTTGTAGTTGGCACGACGTGCGGCTACGATATCATCGAGCTTCTCCAACTGAGCGCAACCGATAGCTGCCTGCATATCTGTTATTTTCAGATTGAAACCAAAGTGTGAATATACATACTTGTGGTCGTAGCCTTGCGGCAGTTCGCCAAACTGACCTGTGAAGCGGAGCTTGCATGTATTGTCAACACCGCCTACGCACCAGCAGTCGCGTCCCCAGTCGCGGAAGCTGCGGGTAATCTTGTCGAGCAACGGGTCGTTGGTATATACAGCACCGCCTTCGCCCATGGTCATGTGATGGGGAGGATAGAACGATGATGTTCCGATATGTCCCCAAGTACCTGTCTTCTTTGTGACTCCATTGATTGTGTATTCAGAACCAAGGGCATCGCAGTTGTCTTCTATCAACCAAAGGTTATGCTTCTCGCAGAACTCCAATACTGCCTTCAGGTTGAAGGGATTGCCAAGTGAATGCGCCATCATCACTGCCTTTACCTTTGGAGAATAGGCTGCTTCGAGTTGGTTGACATCAATATCAAAGCCAGGAAGACATACATCTACAAAGACAGGAATTGCTCCAAACTGGATGATTGGATTGACTGTTGTCGGGAAACCGGCTGCCACTGTTATCACCTCATCTCCTTTCTTGATGGCTCTGTCGCCAAGTTTGGGAGATGTAAGGGTATAGAAGGCAAGAAGGTTGGCGGATGAACCAGAGTTGGTGACTGCGCAGTATTTCACTCCGAGCCAATTGGCAAGGCGCGTCTCAAACTTGTGTGCCCAAGGGCCAGCTGTCAACCAGAAGTCCAGTGACGAGTCAACGAGGTTGACCATCTCCTCGTCATTGAAATAACGACCTCCGTAGTTTACGAATGACTTACCAGGCACAAATTCCTTTTTAGGGGCATGTACCTCTTTATAATACTCACGCGTGAGCTCGAGTATCTGCTGCTTTAATTCTTCTTTTCTTGACATATCTTATGATTTCAATTATAATTATTTACAGAACTATATATCTTTTGATAATTTCTTTCTTTTATATAAACACCAATCATCGTTAGTTTGATCAAGTACATAATTTGACTTAATATAATGATTTGTGGCATCAAACATTTTGCATGAATACCTATATGGCTTAACTGAATATTTTGTTTGAAATAACCTATTAATTATTTTATTATCATCCAAATATTGATTCGTTATATCCCAGCCTTTTTCCATTAGCAAATAATCGACATTCAAATTTTGCAATTCTTGTAATCTATCATCAATAACATTTTGGGTTGCCGAAAAGAAAATCTTTGTAAAATATAAATCACGATAAGCACCCAAATTCCAAAGTTGTTCATAGTATAAATGATCTATTCTATTTTGTCGCAAATAAGGCATTGTTATTGTTGCACCAGCAGGAAGATTAAATAAAGAACTAAAGGATTCATTTTTTCTTTTTAATTTATCTTTAATAATTGATTTTTCAATTTTCATCTTAACAGAAGAAGGTATATATTTATCTATTGAAAAACCACAAATTGAATATGTTTTATCTTGTTCATTATAAATAACATACTTTGCCTTATTTTTGAAAGAATTTGCATAACTAGGCAAATATCCTTGAATATCCCATAATTTTGGTAGTACAGAAATAAGAGAGAATAATATCATAAGACAAATTCTAATTTTCTTTATTTCTAATTGAGATATAACACATAGCACTAATGGGAATAACATTATACAATAAGTATAAATATGTCCGAAATCACACCTTCCCAGGCAAGCCGGCAAAATACCCATTATATATAAAATAATAACAACATTCAGAATGTTCTCTCTAATATCTTTAATACAATATCCCAAATAAAGGCCAGAAATGAAAAGAAGAATCAAAAACAATATAAGATACCATGAAAGGACAATCGGAAAATTGCAAACACCTGATGAGCTTGTCAACAAGGTAATAAACATTTCTTTAAATACTAAAACAAAAGCAACGCTTGTTATAATTGTTAATCCAATGTATCGTAATGAATGTTTGTCTTTTCTGAATATCAGCTGTATAAAAAAATAACTCAATATCGCTATTGCATTTACTATACCAACTTCTGGGCCACATCCAAAAGTTAAGAGTAAACTTAACAACAATATCCATATAAGTCTTGTGTCAATATTCCTATAATATTTATCAATAAAGATTAATCCCCAATACGGAACTATGCATCTTGTTATTTGATAATTTAATCCAAGACATATAGGGAAATAAAAAGAGAAAACCAAATAAAAGATAATCATTTTGATTCTCACAGAAGTATTTAAGGTATTAACAATAGAATAGAACATCACCAAACCTATGGAAGATATTGCTGCTAATGACAATAAATATGAAACGACTACATCATCTATAAATAAATTTAAAAAATATGGAACATAACAGAATAATGGCCCATAAAGATACACAAAATCTTTATATGGGACTAATCCAAATACCATTTGTTTCACACTGAATATGAAATAACTAGACTCTCCTCCATTATTTAAATCATCTCCTACACATATGAAACATATAAATATGAACAATACCGTGAAAGTCAATGCTATTATGAGATGTTTTTTACTTATCTTGTTATAGTTATCATTAGTATCAACTGGAGAAACTTTCAGATTATTCTTTGATGAAAAGCCAATAAAAGCAAAGGTAAGCATAGCAATCCACACAATAAATATTGCTATTTTATTATTATATCCAACTTCGTATGAAGAAGAAAACGATGGAGTCATAGGAGGAAAATAATATGGCAATTGTAGAATTGCAAATATAAAAAATATCCCAATAAATGCCAACGTGATAAATTTTGAATTACTTTTCATAATATAATTATTTTTTCATGAAAAAACTTACTAATATAAAGTTTGTTGGAACACAAATTGCGAAAACTGGTATAGGAGCTATTGATTCAGCCAGCCCCAGCCATATAAACAAATTCAAGAAACCAATTTGCAATAAGTAATTGACAAAATGGCTCAATGCAAAACCTGCGCCGTTTTTCTTAGATACCTTTGTATGAAAGGTGAATTTTACTGTTAATATATAGTTGCTTACAAAACTAATTATATATCCAATAGTGTAGGCGATATTGTGCTCCAACCAAAATAATAGAACGTAATATACCGCATACAATATTAAGAGTGCAATAGAGCCGACAATACCAAATCTGATGAATTCCGTAATCTTTGTATTGCGTCGTAATAATTCTTTCAAATCAGCCATTAGAATCTAATGCTTTCACATATTCTATTACCCTTTTCACCTTTTCTATATCTCCTTTATTCCCCATTTCGATGGAAATGAATGAATTATACCCTAAGGATGATAGTATATCGATTAATTCACGATGAATGTCTCTATTCTCAATAAGATTCAATCCAGGTTCACTGATATGAACATGGTTTATGAATTCTGGAATCTGTTTGAGATAGTTGATATCTTCATTATTATATATTATGGTACCAAGATCCACATTTACCTTTATTCCATCAGAAGAAGACTTATATGCCATCTCTACAGCCTGCTCTGTGTAATTCATGAAATGCGTATTGTATATTGTTGGATTTGGTTCAAGTGCAACAACTGTATTATGGTCAACGGCATAATCACCTATTTCCTTGAAGAAATCTATGGCTATCGGCATCACTGAAGCAACGTCTTCGGTGTCACGATTCTTTGGATTTCCAAATACAAGGTTACGGCAACCAATAACTTCTGCAAAATCTATTGCCTTTTTCGTATAGTGTAATAATACCCTTCGTTCTTCCTTTGAAGCAAAGATCTTTTCACTGTGACCATACCATATCGATTGCATCGATGGTACAACAAGTCCATACTTCTCTTTTAGTTGTTGAGCCCAATCCTTTGCTTCTGACAGATGGTTGTATGGATTGTTCGGGAAAATGCGAGTTGGAGCAATTTCCAAACCATTATATCCATTATCTTTCAGAAATTGGTACATAGAATCATCATGTTCTGATGACCAAGCTATATTTGATATGCTGAGATTCATAATTATTCGCTTTCTTTAATTATATACTCCTTTATTTGCTCCAAGCACGTCTGTTTATCAAGCAGATACCCATTATATCCTCCGAGAACCTCTGTATATTTGGTCTTGAAATCAAAATGTGGAACAGGTTTGTTCAATTCATTTTTGAACTCCTTACTATCATATACATAGCTATATATCTCACCTATAGTAACAGGTTCAACAGCCACATTAAGAACAGGAATCTTAGATTCCATGGCCTTTTCGATTATTGCCCACAACTGAGAGAGATTGAAATACTGGAATATGCCACGACTATCCGTAAATAGAAGAGCTGTAAATCCTATCTTCTTAAATTCTGTCTTCAACTGCGTGCGCAATTCTTTTTCCGTAGCAATACATTTCGCAAAGCCGTTATCCTGCAATTGATATTGGCTCTTTATCAATTCCGAATTTGCAGACAATTCATTATACTTAGTTTCGGTCAACATAGCCGGTATGATGTTTATCATATCATACAGGAAATTTTTCTTAAGATTGATGCCATAAATGCCAGGAAGACGAACAATTAGGTAATCCTCAAAGTTCTGTTCAACCCATTCCTCTAGTATTCTTCTATTACGACCGTATGCTGTTGATTCATCTTTGTTGATAATTGTATCTTCATCAACATCGAATGTTTGGTTATAAACTGCGATGGAGGAAATCAGTACAATACGTTTGGGATTAATCTTTTTAATATTATCTATCGCATTTTGTATTATCTCCAAATCCTTTTCAGGATACTTGTTTGCAAGAAACATCTCGGCTCGAACACCAGAATAGACAAGTAAGTCGGGACAAGTGCCGAAAGCCTCTTCAATATTCTTACTATTATAATATGCGTCGAATTTCGTGGTTGCACATATATTGCTGCCAACAAATCCTGTATATCCTACGATTGCAGTTTTCATTTTTTCTTTTTCCTTGATGCGTTATAAATTCCTTTTTTATAATCTCCCATTGAGAAAAGTTTCTCGTTCAAGCAATTCAACAAGACGAAAAGGTATCGTTTCATCATCTTGCCGATTTTCAAATTAGATTCGCCTACCTCTCTATTGTACCAGTTGTTCGGAACGACTTCATAGCTATATCCTCGAATAATTGCTTTAAGAGGTAGTTCCAAAGCAAAACTGAATTGTCCGGAGATAAATGGCTTGAGTCCATCCATTGTTTCCTTGCTAAAGAGTTTGAAACCATTTGTAACATCATTATATTTAAACCCAAACATTAATCTAATGCAATTATTAACAAGCCTGTTTAGCCAAAGCTTTTGTTTTGGATAATCCACCACCGTTGCACCTTTTATCCATCGGGATCCAAATACCATATCGCATCCTGTCTCTTCCATTTTGCGATAGAACTTGACTATGTCTTTCGGATCATCAGAAAGGTCAGCCATAGTAACGACTACACAATCTCCTTGAAAATTCTCAAGCCCTTTTCTCACAGCATAACCATATCCATTAGGTTTTTCGTTGAATACGTGTCGCAAAGTTGGATATTTCTTTTCAAGCTCTTCAATTACTGTTTGAGTATTGTCTTCTGAGTTATCGTTGCTTACTAAAATCTCATGCTCAATCATTTCTTTAACGAGCTCATTATATATCACCTCTATTGTTTTGGGCAAGTTAAGTGACTCGTTATAAGCTGGTATTACAACACTTAGTTTCATTATTGTAACTTTTCTATTGATTCAAAAACATAATCTCTTCTTACAAAGCGCATTCTAACGAGAGTAGAGAGATATTTGAGTATCATAGCGAGGATTGTAAAAAGACAACAAAATGAGAAGCTCAAAAACAGTATAGTAGTTGTCCATCCCTCAACTGGACTTTGTAACAACCAATAGCATAAAGCATAAACTGCTACTGCTATGGTTACGACAACCATCATCAGAGATATACCGACTGTTGTTCTGAAAGCGACATCAGTAAACAATATCAACGAGTTGAGAGCCAAATTGATTCTACCTGTCTGCACCTTAAACTTCATTGACTTCGTTGATTTATATGTCATCGAAGCCAACTTCAATCCGCAGTTAGCATAAGCAGCCTTGCGATATGCCACTTTAGCTGATATGTCATGTATGCGATTGATTGCTCTTCTACTCAATACCCTGAATGTTTCAGGTTCAAGTTCATATTGCAAATGTGCATAACGATTCATCAGCCAATAAAACAGGCAGCTGCTCATCCTCTTCTTTTGTGATGTCTTAGCAGAAACAATATCATATCCCTTAAGGGAATGGAAATATATATCCATCATTGTTGACCATTCATAGTCAACATAAACAGAGTCAAATTCAAATACGAAGTCACCAATTGCCAAATCATCTCCAGCATTCATTGATGTTTCCACTCCTTGATGAAAACTCATATTTAAAAGTGTGATGCAGGATTTTTCTCTTTTTGAAGCATATTCCTTAACAATACTTGCACTTCTGTCATTTGAATGGTCGTTTACCACGATAATTTCATATTTTAGAAAGTTATCGTTTAAAGTTTTGTCGAGTCCTGAGATAAATTTCCCGACTCTTTCTTCGTCGTTGTACAAATAAACAACAGCGGAAGCGAAATTCTTTTCTTTATTTAACTCCATTGTCTAATATTTCATCTAAATCGTAAACTGTATTAATTTTCCCAGATAGCACACTGACGAATGTTGGGCTTTTACTATGAACCTTTATAACAGTCGGCCTACTATCGTCTATTTCACTGGCAAGCAATATTGGTTTCATGGAGAAGAGAGAGTGATCATATTCAAACTTCAAATCTTCTCGCATATATTTTCTTGCCAAGTTACTCATATATGGCCAAGCAGACTCTGGCTTGGCTGGACAATCATTACAATTACCTAATTGGTTGGGCGAACAAAAGCCTTCACTTCTTTTCTGACATGAAAAATGAGGAAGTGGTTCTTTGCAAGCCACGTGTGGAGTAAATGTCACGGAAGTCAGAGAGTGATAGCCAGTCCTTCCAAAAGGCATTATTGAAAAAAACGGGCCGTCCATAACTGTCAAACCTGTATCATGCAGATTATCGTTAACATTCGTAAGTATGATTTCGCACAACTCATATTTTATCTTGAAGTCCTCAAAACCCAACAACCTATTTATCTGGTTTACGGAAGCATAAGTTGAATTTAGAATGAATGGAGCTTTGAATTTATTGCCCCCCCCCAGCCAATTCTACAACGTATTCATTACCATCATTTTCTATGGATGTGATTCTGCTATTATACTTAATTTCTACAGAAGGGCACTCTGATATTTTCTCAATAAAATACTGTTTTAATATCTGAGCATCATAAGTGTATTCCTCTGTAAGGAAAGCTCCGTCACACATGCCCGGTTTGAAATATTTCTCAACAGGCACCTCATCACATCTAATGTCTGCATTGTGGCAAAACGTCTTGAATTGTTCTGCGTTGCTCCAAGAGAAATTTGACGAAGTGGCATATACTTGGTCAAACTTGTCGAGGATGCAAAATCCATAATCCTCATTGAATCTATGAAAATATCCTGCCGATTTAATAGCAGTGCTGAATGAACGAGGATAGTGATACCCCATGTGCACTCTTGCCTGATTAATGAATGTCGCTCTTTTGAACGCGGCATCATCATATTCAAGTACAAGAACTTTTTCGCCTTTTTGTCCGCACCTTTCTGCTGAATACAGTCCATAAAGGCCGGCTCCGATGATTATTTTATCGTATTGTGGCATATTTCATCTAATAAGTTAATTTTGGGACGTTTCTTTCCCACTTTTTCCATGGAGCTTTTCCTTCTCCAAGGAGCTTCTCCAACATATTCTTTTCACGGATATTATCCATACACTGCCAGAATCCTGTATGGACATACGACATTAGTTGTCCTTGCTCAGCAAGCTGTGTAAGTGCGACTTTCTCGAATACGCAAGAATCGTCATCAAGAAGGTCGAATACTTGCGGTTCAAGTACCATATATCCAGCATTGATAGGGGCTCCATCTGCAACGTTCTTCTCACGGAATGCCTTTACTGCTCCATTATCAATATCAAGCACCCCTTTGTCCTGTGCCATCTTTACGGCTGTAAGAGTGGCAAGCTTGCCATGGCTTTTATGGAATTCCAATAGTTTGTCGATTTCAACATCGCATACACCATCACCGTATGTCATCATGAAGGTCTCATTGCCTACGTATTTCTGAATACGTTTTATACGGCCGCCTGTCATGGTGTTGTAGCCTGTATCGACAACTGTAACTTTCCATGGTTCCATATTTGTTTGGTGGACGGTCATCTCGTTCTTACCGTTGCGGTAGTCGAAGGTTACGTCGGAGTTATGCAGAAAGTAGTTGGCAAACCACTCCTTGATATACTCCTGCTTATAGCCTGCGCAGATAATAAACTCGGTATGGCCATAGTATGCATACTCCTTCATGATATGCCAAAGGATAGGCATACCTCCAATCTCTATCATTGGCTTTGGCTTGAACTGAGATTCCTCAGAAATGCGGGAGCCGAAGCCTCCAGCTAGTAATACTACTTTCATGATTGCTGATTATTGATGATTAATTACCAATTCCAAATTTTAAATCAAACTCTTTCTTAAATTTTGAATCAATTAGTATTCTAGAACGGGCCTTATCTATGTTATAAGTTTCGATATAGGATTCAATAATCTGCTCAAATTGATCACAAGTTTTCGCAATATCCTCTATTCGTTTTCTACTATCTAAGTACAGAAGGTACATTAATTTTTGGACAGTCATCTTCCTTTTTTGCAGCTTGCAATAATTCAATATTTCAAAATAGCGTTGGATTGTATTGACAGTCTTTTCTGACAAAAGATTGTCATTCTTTTCAAACAGTTTTCCATAGAAGACACCAAATATTTCTTTTTTCTTATTTGATATCATCTCAGGATTACCATCTATAGCAAGTAGCATCTGTCCCATTAATTCCATGCTCAATAAATAAGGATAATTCTTTTCTGGAGAACCAGTATCTCCCTTTTTCCTTATATAAAGTATATCGTATAATTCAAGATATCTTTGCAAGCTAATCTGCTCTGGCCTTAGAGACAGTAAATCTCGTTGCGATATTGAATTTTGACTGTTAGTGTATTCTCCAATTTTACCCTTTAATGATTCATCAGTGACATTTAACAACCTAACCAATATTTGTGCTTTAGACAAATTATTAATGTTGTTAGAATCACGGAGCATATATTTATATATCGTACGTAATGTTTGACCTCCATTTAACACCTGGAAATTCTTAATATTCAATTTAATCTTCTTTCCTGAGTTTATACTCTCTGTTTTGATGTCTTCTGCAACGATAGTAATTCCATTATTGTAGAAGAAGAATTTTAGAGGCTCTTCATCTAATGTATTCTCGATTTTCTGGTTAAATTTTGAGCGAATGATGAATCCTCTAACATTGTCAAACAGTACCCTGAGATCAATATTTGTTTGGTTTAGTTCTTTTTCATTCTCAATATTGTATTTATTGCGAAGAGCCGGATTGTTACTTGTTATACGTATCAGTTCTGTTAATTCCATTCTTGCAATATAAGATTTTTGAGATGAAAGGTTATCTTCTGTAAAAGACATTATTGCATCAACTGGCAAACAGATTTGGGCATCAAAACGTGTAGGATGTAATGTTGTAATCTCTACTATTTCATTCAATCCTATAGATCTTACTTGAATATCGTAATCACGGAAAGTAGAAAAACAAATATCACTTTCATCCAATGTCTTATTTTCATTACTAATATAATAAAATGTTGTCGTCCAAATATCCTTAGATTTGTTGTAATGTATTATCTCTTTAGCTAACTCTTTGATTTTTCCTGAAAAATGTGAAGTGTCTTCATTATTTATCAAGGTGAAGAATTGAATAGATGGTAAAGCTTGGTTCTTACTTTGTTCTTTATCGGGATTATATTTATCTCTATACTTAAAATTAAAGATGGAAATTTCATTATCCTTTATGCAAATCGCATCTATTCCATAGTCATTGCTTCTATCGTTAAAGAATTTGCTATTAAAATCAGTATCTACAATAGCGTTGGTTATTTCAGAATAATCACTGATGGAAGTGAGTTGTTCTATCATATAATAATAAAAGCCATATCTAGCCTTGTCAACATCTGACAATTGATTATCTACATTATTATTGATATTCAAAGTCTGTTTTGCTAGTTCAAAACACCTAATGCATTTTTTCTCTAACAACTTAAAATCATTTCTTTCTGCCATAATTTAAATATAATTATATAAGTGAATATTAGGTTCACAGAGGCACCTGTTCTTTTGGGGTCAAAGAGACAGGCACTCCAGATTCGCAATTAATGTTAATTTCCTGTGGTTTTTTCATATTCTGAACATATCTACAATTACTTATCAATCATATATACGATAAATTAATCCTTCAAGTTTTTCCCAATACTCCTTGTTGTTGTCATTTATACTATCTCTTTTGAAATGATCAATTTTCGATCGTAAACTTTGAGGCATATCCGTTTTCTTCAGATTAACAGAAGCTGTAACAATTGTACCAAGAGATCTGATATTACTTGCGCATATATTCATTATTTCTTGATCATTAGAAGGAAGTACTGTTAATATATTATTAATTATTTTGGTAATTGTGTCGATTTCAGACTCTTTCAATACCATTTGAAAATGATTGGACGAGGTTGTCTCATTATCTCGTATTGACTTTACGAGTTCAACACCAGCACGTGAGATGATTTCAACGCCTGTTGTCATAAGAAGCTGTGAGGTTTCTATCAACAATGGGAGATTATTTATATCAGTCATTTCCATGTCTCTATTTCTTTTGGCTCTGAGATATAATATTTTTCAATAGCTCTGCTATTCCTCCAATAATGTCTGAGTTCATAGTGGAGGTCTGCTGCACTTTTTCCAACATTTTCTTATACATATTCTCGAATGTATCGGAACGTTCCTTAACCATATTTGAAAAACCATCCCTCATCGTTTCAATTTCTTTCTTTACTTCGTCTATGGTTTTTAAGGATTCTGTTGATATTTTGTTGGCTTCTTCATCTGCTCTTTTGGTAACTTTAGCAAGCTCCTCTTCAGTTTTCTTCATGATTGTTTCAAATACAGCATCTGTCTTATTGGCTGCATCTTCAATTCTCTTAAGATTCTCGCGACTCTGTTTTATAAGTTCATCTGTTTTAAACATTGAATAGATGGAGAATATCAGGAAAACAATCATCAAGATACCGGCCCATAAGGACAGTATTGTGAAATCAGACTGAATACGAGTTACCTGCAATTCTAACAACGAGCGGTTCTCTGCCAAGTTATTCTTTATTGTCGCAGCTAATTGATCATTTACATAGTAACAACTATCTTTTGACATCTTTGCGGGTTTCAACAATGAGTCAATATGGCGCAAGGCAGCATTGTTGGATGCAACGATTCTATCATAACTTGAATTAAATGACCTTGCTATACAGAAGAAACAAACTACACATATTATAGTAGCAGAGACTATTGTAATGAGAAATTTATTCTTGTATAGATGAAGATACTTTGAATCAATAAAATGAGCGCATTGCTCTTCTTTACACTTATTGTTCATAATATTATTATGTAAAATCAAAGATTACATTTCCTTTACCTCCCGACATCGCTATTCCTTTACAAGACAATGTCGGTAGTAAGTCTGCTTGTTTAATATAGAGTTTTGCATTATTTGCCTTGGCTTCCATTGCCAAACTTCTTAATTCGAGGCTTGAGTAGTCTTTAGCACTTACAACTATGCTTCCTCCATATGATAATATTGACTTTAATTCTAATGTAGTCATAGTATGTTATTATTATTTGGTTCTGATTCCGTAGGGATTCGAACCCTAAACCCCATTGGACTTTCCTGTGTTCTGTATTCTATCAGCTTCATAAACTTGCGAAGGCATATTTATGACTTATTACTGAAGGCGGTCTTACATAAAGTAAAGACCCTACAGCAGCGGGGGGATTATTGATTGATGATTGATCACTGATGATTGATAATACTACTTTCTTTGCCAATGAAGTAGTACTTACTTTGCCAATGAAGTAGTACTTCGTAGGGATTTGCAGAAGTACTTACTTTTTTATTGCTATCATGAGAGTTTGATTTCGCCATATTCTAAATACTGGTCTTTACGCTTATGCGGCTTTTTATAGGCGTAAGTGTTGAACGAACTGATGGCAGAGACGGTAGTCATGTCATCTATTTCGCAAATGGAGGATTCTTTCGAGCCTAGGCTATTGACCGATGGCGGTTTGATGGCATGGTTCTCGTCACTGTCGGGGTCATCGCATATCCAGTAACGGTCATGGAGTGGCCCATCGTTGTTCTTGCCCTCATAACGGACAATGTGGACAGTGATGTTGTTAGTCACGCCATCGGTGATGTTGCACCAACGAGACTTGTAATCATCAAGCGTCACCTTATTACCATGGCAAAGGATATCAATGGATACATCGTTGTTGATGTCACAGAGGCGCTTTATTATTCGCAGGTCATCTGGCGAGAAGTACGGGTCGATAATTATGAGCGAATCTGTGTTGTATTTCTGATACCATGAGAGCATGTATTCAATGGCTTTACCTCCTTCACCGATGCCAATAAACCCAGGGGAGGATGGGAGAGATGATGTGTTGATGATGGTCTCCACCCTGCCAACCTTTTCTTTTGTTCCAGCATTGAGTGATATTATCAGTTTGAGATTGTGACGCAGCGTGGTGAATACGGTAAGCATCTGTTCTGGCTGGTTTTTTGAAATAAGATGCCGCCTGTAGATGCTCTCCATCAGATAAATGACCGCTTTCTTAGTCTTCGTCAAGTCTGTTCGACAGACGAAATCCGAGACTATAGGGATAAGCTTGTCTATTTCAATGGCCTGCCCCTTGTCTTCGAGAAGCATTTCAAGTTGTTTGTCATAGAATTGCTCAAGTTCGCCAAGGGAGAGATTCTTGACGGCATCCGTGTCTTTCTTAGCTTCTTCTAAGCGTTTAACACGGTCGATATGATTGTGCAAACGTTTCTTATAATGCATGCGGGCTTGGTCTTCGTCAAAGCTGTCGGCTATGTTTTCTGCTAACTTTGGCTCATACTGGTAGATGGTATCGATGATGCGCTTGTAGTCTTCCAACCTACCCTCCTTGCCAAGACTTTTTCTAATTGATTCCACCACTTTGGGTATGAGGTAGCGAAGGTTGTTGTCTATACACTGGTTGATACAGGTGTCGAAGCGGTTGGTCTTGTCATAGGTGGAATTTATCTCCTGTGCAAGTTGCATGCCTATTTCGAAGAAGTCTTCCTTGTCGCTCTTGCTCTGGAAATAGGGGGCGATGATGATGTACAGGAAGGAGCGGTCGGCCTTGTTGCCAATGCGTTCTATCTGTTCTTTCCAATACTTTTTTCTGCTCTTGGGAAAGTCGCCAGATATATGTTCTAGTGCCGCAAGGCAGGATATCTTGTAACCATCATGACGAATACCATTGATGGTGGGCAGTTTTGACTCAACAACCTTTTTGGCCTCAACGATGACAGTGCGTTTCTGCTCAGAGCTCAACGGTTTTTGGGAGTTAGTGGTACGCAGATTATGGGATATGAGGCTAATGGTGTTGAAAAAGGTGGAATCATCTGAACTGTGTCGCAGCAGAGAGACCAAATAGTTGTAGTCCCTGAAATTGATGTTGTAGTCTTTATCTGCGCGCAGCCGTATGTCTTCGGTAAACGGCATTTTACCGACAATAAACTCGATTACATTACGTATGCACGCATCCTGGAAAGGCTCGTCAAAGTCAGACAGGCAGGTGAAGAAATTCTCCTGGTTGCGGATAAATAATGCAGGGGAACAGGAATGGAGAATATAGCGCTGCAGGTAGCGGTCAAACTTCCCTAAATCTGAGGGCAGGTATTTGTCGCATATGTCATGGAACTTTTCATCGTCCTTACACAAATAGTAAGACAGGGCAACCTTTGTCCAAATATTGGCACTCTCTGCTTCAGACAGAATATTCTCCATGTCGTCGGCAAAATTACGGCATTGGTCTTCACTGCAGCAACCTGTACGTATGAGATAACAGAACGAGCGTACATACAGGTCAAGCCCGCCATAAAATGCACTGAAGCAAGAGTTGGACGAAACTATATTGCGCGACTGCAACTGGCGGCAGCGGTCTATCATGTCCTTGGCGTCTTCCTTGGATATGCGCGACGTGTATTTTGCTATATAAAGTCCAGCTTCTATCTTCTGCCAATCAACTCCTATCGCCTCCCAACTGTCATACAACAACTTTTTTATATAGGAAACATAATTGTCATCGGGAAAATGTTTATGAATCCATAGGTAGAGGCGCATGATGAGCGGGCCTCGAATGTTGTTTTCAAGTTTCTCGAATACTTGAAAATTGGCCTTGATTACAGGCAGGAGACGCTCATGAGGCATCCTGTCGGCATAAACAAGGTCGCTGCACAACATCCGGAGAGAGAGCAAACGGTCGTTGACGGAATATTCGCATTTCGAAAGCAGACGGAAGTATTTTTCGAGATCAAGCTTTGCGGGTTCTTCCTGAAGAAGGTAATAATATGCGGCAAGACCATATGCACGGCTTACACATTCTGACGTATTGATGTCTGCTACAAGTTCGTCTATTATGGTTGTATAGTCACATACCAAGGCCTTGATGGGACCTTTAACAACCTGTATGTGAAAGGCTGTGTCGTTGTATAGCTTCTTCACTCCCGAAACGATGGCTGAGCGAAGTTCCGTAGTGTCGCCTATAGTGCGGGCCACCTGGCGTCTGTCTTGTCCAAGGTAATCAAAGCGACCAAGTAGCTTGGCGAGGCAGGTTATCTTGACTGAGTCATCCGTCAGTTCGGTGATATGAAAATATAGGTTTTCAAGATGGGAGAGACTCTTTTCGGGGAGTGTCTCCCGGATAGACTCGATGACGCGTAACTCAGCATCAACGTAATCTAGAGTGGGATATTTGATGCTGTCGCCAAGAGACTCAATGACTGACATGGCACTATCGGCTTCCTCACGACTCATCTTGTCCATGGAACGACATACATCGTAAAGCACTCGGGCCTTAGGCATCTCGGTGTTTGACTCGGCAACAATGAGTTTCACGGCCTCCAGCACTGCCTTGCCAATGTTAGGTTTGTCACTATGCTCGGGCAACCATATCTGAAGCAGCGTTAGCTTCTGTGAGTTTTTGGGTAATCGAGACAGCTCGTCAAGAAATACTTCTACACTGGCGTCGGAAAACAAATGCTTGGCTGAACGGGCAAACTGCCGTAGTCCGTCGTCCTGTATCTTGGAATTAACTATGTCGTCCTTGCTGAATTCGTCGCCCTCACCATCTGTGCGCTGGATAAGCGAGAGAATGGTGTACATACGGTCGGCTTTTGACGCATCGGACGTATTCTTTGCAAGGCGGTCGGCAATGCTGACGGCTGCCTCGTAGTTGACTGGGAGAAGGAGTTTGGCGAGCTCAAGGGCCTTGTCGGGTATGTGCTCAAAGTCAATGGACTGCACAAGGGTGTCGATATTTTCCTTCACTACGGCATAGTCCTGTTCGCTGATGTACTTGCGGTTCTTGGCTATTAGCAGGAATGCCTTAAGGCGCTCTTCCTCAAGATATACGCTTTGGGCAAGAGCAATAGCCATCTTCGACTCATCCACGGCTATTAGAGCCTCTATCTCGTCATCCCACATCTTATTGTGCTCTATCTCACGCGAAGTGGTGCGGTTGACAGCGAAACGCAAGAACTGCAACTTGTATTTCTCCACATTGTCGCGACATGCCTCCAAACCAAATTCACACTGCTCGTTAAGGGCAGACTGAGACTTCTTCTCTGTCATGATATGCTGTACATTCTCGGAGTTGAGATATTGCAACAGCCCGTTAAAATCTCCGATGGACTTGTAGATGGCAGGTATGTAACTAGAGTAAGTGCTTACGTCTGACTTGGACTCAAGCACCCGGATGGTAAGAAGCTCAACATCTCTCTTTCTTCGGGTGAGCTTCCCCCTCAGATAACGATGGAAGCCTTCTGACTTGAAAGATACGACTTTATTCTCGTCAACTTTGAGGAATTCCCTATACTCATTGAGCATAGAGTCAAGCTGAGCACAGTCAATCTCGAGAATCTCCATGACAAGGGTCTTGCAAAGAGGAAACTCGGTGAAGGTAAGCAGCGTGAATACATCCTCAACGAGCGGATCATCGGCATATATTATCTTCTCCAAGTCTTCATCAAAAAGGTCTGTCGCTGAAGTTATGTCGGATGTGAACAACTCTTCTATCCTATTTTTGTCTATATATGATGACCGCAGTTTTTCCATGCGCCGCGCATTGCCTCGAGTTATGTCGTACAATACGTTCAGCTGCCCTATAGTAAGATTTGGTTTTGCCATGAGAAAATAGCGGTTTACCTCTTCTTCAGAAAATCCCAACATCTCATATTCAACAATACGCTTGTGTAGATTGTCATTGAGGAAACCCTTTACGGTCTTAGCATTGCCTGTAAACAATACTTGACTATGCGACCACGGAATCTTGTCGAGCACACGTCGAATGCCGTCACACAACTCTGTGGGGACGTGCTGAAGACCGTCGATGACGAAAAGCATCTTCCTGTTCTCGCGTTTGAGACGTTGGACAAGGGGAGTGTAGAGCACTTCGAGGGTCATATCGCTTACTGACGGGCGGGGGCCACATTGGTCACGATAGACATACCAGTGAAGCTGTGCTACAAGGTTGTTCTCAAAAACTGACTGCTGCATTGACACCCTTTCAAGACCATTGATGAAATAGCTGACACAATTTTGTCTGTGGCTGCGCACAAACTGGGCCGCCATCGTGGTAAGCCCAACACCCTGCTCACCCGAAAGACACAGTATGCCATTATCGGCAAGACGTTTCTCATAGAAGTCAAGTTGTGTTTTACGGCGTATCTCATTTACTACTATATCCGGTAGTGTGGCGCTGTGAAGACACATGTCTTCCACAACTCCATTCTGGACACTTTGCATCGACTCACGCGCATGCTCGTTGAGAAATCTCTCTGCATAGTAGTCACCAAAGACATAGTAGTTCTGAACGGCTGTGGTCGCCGCAGGATTTATCTGCTGGCTGCCGTTATGGATATCAATATTAAATGGCATACTTCTCGTAGATTTATTTAGATGACGCAGGTCTGTGTTTCGGTCTCTTGGAAAGGGCGTCGTTGATGCGAGCCCTGATATTGTCTATGCTGTTACCTCTTTCGTTTAACGCCATCTTTGGGCAAAGCGGGAGGACGGTTTCGATGAACCGCTGCTTGACGACTTCTTCTTCAGTCACTTTAGGTTCAGCTTCGAGGATGCTCATCACTACCTGTGCAAGGTCGGTGGCACTCTCACAAGACGCAAGCAGGGAGAGATAACGTGGCATGTCTTCCACCTTATTAATATATTTACTGAACTTTATCGCTTCTGGCGAGAGATTGAGCTGACTCATGGCTTCTTCCTTCAGTTTCTCCTTGGCAAACTGGTCGCCATAGAAGTTCTGTACTGCAGTTGTGGCCGAGGGATTGACCTGTTGGGTGCCACCATAGAAGTTTATCGTTATATCTGACATGATACTCAATGGTTTATTAATGGATTGTAAATGCTTTGTCAACGCTTGTCAACAGAATTGATTTCGGTCATAAGATGTTGTACCTTTGCATCGCAGTTCAAGAACAACAACATCTGCCGGGCGCAGTGAACTGCCTGCGTAAATACCAAGTCCCATACTGGCAATGGGCAATCAAATGATAAATTATTCTGTTTTTATGTGGAAAAACCCCACAGTAGAGAACGCCGTAGAGAAGGCGTACGCAAAAAACCAAGTGTCGGAAATCTGGACACTGGAGAAATTTGCCAAACACATTTCTGACCACAACGGGGTCTATAGCCGAGGCACTGTAAAGGGTGTAATCTCTGACATGTGCGAGTGCCTGGTGGAACAAATGCTTAACGGCAATAAGATCCAACTTGGAGAACTTGGCACATTTGGTATCTCCATCAGCAGTGTGGGAGCTGAGAGTATCGAGAAGTTCTCTTCGAGGAACATCAAGTCGGTGAACATTCTGTTCTCTCCCGGTGTTGATTTTGAGAATCTCATCAGCCGAGCTGAATTCAACCTTGTAGCGAGTCGTACTGCCCAAGCTGCTACTCTCAAAGCCGAGAAGGCCGGTGAAACTACCGTTGATTTGGCTGCCGCCAAGAACAAGGGAACTGACTCTTCCACTGACCCTACCGACCCGAATGATCCTAAAGACCCGTCTGATTCTCCT
>OBLI01000798.1_pt1 | contig 32876 bp, 21 predicted proteins | sample 1519701 | NCBI WGS metagenome assembly OBLI01 (sample SAMEA3663005, study PRJEB22513) | pig gut metagenome | biome: pig gut; feature: pig-associated habitat; material: faeces | place: France | collected 2012 | reverse complement strand
CTCTATGCGGAGGCATTGGCAACGATGACGACGCGGCCTTCATCAGCGGCGACCCGGAAAAAGTTTACCGCAGATATCTCGACAAGGGCGTCTCAATGATCCAGACTGACAGGCCTGAACTGCTTATCGGATATCTCACCAAGGCGGGACGGCATACATTGAGGTAAGACATTGGAATATTTATTTTGAGGGGCTGACTGAAAAGCCCCTTTTTTTGTCATCTCGACCAAGCAAAGCGAGTGGAGAGATCTTTTTATACCTATAGTAGTTTAGCATTCAACCCGACTTAAGTGTCATTATTATAAAACGGTTCAGCACGCAATGCCCCGGACCGGGAACAATAATCATAATTAATCACACTATGCGACATCGTTTATCATTGTTATTAGCCATCACACCACTGCTTCTGGCATTGGCCTGCCAGAAAGAGAACGAGTCCGAAATTCACGACACAGCTGTAATCAGGACCGTCCTCCAGACGCAGCCGGCACTGGGCTCCACTAAAGCGGTCACGATTTTCGCGACCTGCGACTGGAGCCTTGAAGGGGACGGCTGGTTCACGATCGAGCCTTCCCGGGGAGGGCAGGGAATCAGCGAATCCGTCATCAGCATTTCTCCTAACAATACCGGAGAAGAACGGACAGGAACCATCCGCATCAAGGCCGGCTCCTACTCCAGCACATACACATTCAAGCAGAAAAGCGAATAAATGAGTTCTGAGGACTACAGACAGATTATTGACTTCTTTTTCAGCGGAGCGGAAATCCCGGAAGATTTGGAAGAAGAATTCCAGGAATGGCTTTCCCGTCACGGAGATGACGAGAGGGTATTGAAGATTCTCGAAGGCCATTGGGAAAGCTTTCCGGCTGACAAGAACGGCTTTGACCTTCCGGCTGGCCTTGATGACCTCCACAGAAGAATCGGCAGGGAGAATTCCTTCCGGAGGAGACACAAAGTGCTGGGATATGTTGCTGTCGCAGCGGCGGCGGCCGTACTCTTCACTTTCGGCTTCTTGTCCGCACACATTTCCGGGAACATCGGGAAGGAAACCGTCATTATGGCTTCCGACGAGAATATCGGGAAGTATTCCCTCCCGGACGGAACTAGGGTTTGGCTGAACAAAGACAGCTATCTCAGGTTCGACAGCCGTTTCAACAGGCGGAAAAGGACGGTGACATTGGAAGGAGAGGGCTTCTTCGAAGTGACCAGGAATGAGAGCAAGCCATTCATTATCAATATGAACGGCAATATGGAAGTGAAAGTTCTGGGCACGTCTTTCAATGCCTGCGGATACAATGGTGAAGGCAATACCGACGTGATCCTGAAGAATGGCTCAGTCCAGATCGCCGACAAGGCCTCCGGAGAAAGCGTAATCCTAAAGCCGAACCAGAGATTCACCAAGAAGGATGGCAAGACCGAAGTGTCCTACGTCCGGGCAGAGGAGTGCTGCCGCTGGTTCGAAAAGGACATTGCCTTCGACAATGTTGCGCTCAGGGATATCCTGGAGACGATTTCGCACCGTTACCGGATTGGAATCAAAGCAAATCTGGGCTCCCTTGCCGACAAGCGTATGTCATTGACAATCAAGGATGAACCTCTTGAAGATGTAATGGATATCCTCGGCGCCCTCCTGCCTGTCGACTGGAGCATCCGGGAAAAAGACCTGTACCTCGAAAGGAAATAACGCACTAAAACACCATAAAATGAGAAACCAATTTATCACTGTCACAAAACTTTGCATCACAGTTCTGTGCGCGTTGCTGATCTCGGCGGCATCATTCGCCCAGAACCGCACAGTGAGCGTGAATGTCAAAGATGCCACAGTTAAAGAACTGCTCAAGGCGATTGAGCAGGCAAGTCCATACACATTCGCGTATGTTGACACTGACATTGACCTGACCAGGAAAGTGTCCGTAACCGCAGTTAACGAAAGCATTGAATCAATTCTTGAAAGAGTACTTCCGCAGGCCACGGCTGAATTCAGGGATATGAAAATCATACTGCTGAAGAAAGTCACCAAGCCTGCTACACAGCAGGCCCAGCCCGAAAAGCGGGGCCCGAGAACGGTTACCGGAAAAGTTCTTGACAAAGACGGCAATCCCGTCATAGGAGCCATGGTAATCGAGAAAGGAACCAGCAATGGAGCCGGCTGCGATATGGACGGAAACTATTCCATAAAAGTACCGAATCCCAATGCCGTCCTTGAAGCATCCTTGATAGGATATGCTACGCAATCAATACAATTGACGGAAAACCAGTCAGTTGCGAACTTTGTACTGATGGAGGAAGCCATCCGTCTTGATGACGTGGTAGTCGTCGGTTACGGTGTCCAGAACTCCAGGGACGTGACCACCTCCATCACATCCATCAAGGCCGATGCCTTTGCCAATACCCCTACCACCGACTTCCGCGAGGCAATGGCTGCAAAGATGCCGGGTGTCCAGGTCATCAACCTCGGAGGCCAGCCTGACGGCAATGTCTCCGTACGTGTCAGGGGAATCCAGTCAGCCACTTCCGGCAACGAGCCTCTCTACGTAATTGACGGTATCCCTTGCGAAGCCAGGGCCTTCGCCAACCTTGACGGCAACGACATTGAGAGCCTCGAAGTGCTCAAGGACGCATCCGCGGCCGCAATTTACGGTTCCAGAGGTTCCTGCGGCGTTATCCTAGTGACCACCAAGAGAGGTGCCGGAGAACGGCCTGTCATCTCCTACGACGGTCAGTTCAGCGTATCCGAAGTCTCCAAGAAGATTGATATGCTCGATGCATACGAATGGGCTGAAATTTTCGCGGAAGCAAGGAATGGAGCCTATATGTTCAATGTCCCGGAAGGAACTATCTCAGACCCTTCCCCGTCCAGGCCGCAGGTCTATCACAGGATTTCCCCGCTCGTCGAGGCCTATCTCCAGGACAATACTGGCACTCTCACCAACACCGATTGGCAGGACGAGATTTTCCGCACTGCGCTCTCCCACAAGCACTCACTCAGCGTGTCTGCAAGGACCAAGACAATGAACTACTATATCGGAGCCAACTACCTTTACAGGGAGGGTACAATCATCGGTTCCGACTTCCAGAGATACGGCCTTAGGGCCAATTTCGACGGCAAGAGAGGAAACTTGAAGTATGGCGTCAGCTTCTCACCTTCCTATTCCAAGACAAACTACGTGGCATCCGATTCCCAGTACAACGGTGACGGCGTAATCGCCAGCGCATTGATGGCGCCGCCTATTTTCCAGCCATACAATGAGGACGGCTCATACAACTGGGATATGAACGGACTCCTCAGGCAGTCGGGAGACATCCGCAATCCTTGGGATACACAGACCAACGAGGTCCTCAACCCGGTTGCCCTCGCACTTGAAATTGATGATGTCAGGGAGAAAGTGAACCTCATCGGAAACCTCTACGCTTCCTACGAATTCATCAAGGGCCTCGAATACAAAATCACCCTCGGTGGTGACTACTATTCATACATAAGGAATTATTACAGACCATCTTATATTCCTCTCAGGGGTTCCAAATACCTGGATGCTCCTTCACAGCCTACCGCTTCCAACCAGGCGAACTCCTATTTCCATTGGACTGTTTCCAACCAGATTTCCTTCAACCGGAAATTCGGCGACCACTCCGTCAATGCCGTAGCCGTCTATGAGGCCGAGAAACAGACCACACAGGCCACCTATGTTTCAGGCCAGGGCCAGATTGGGGATGACAAGATACGCACGACAAAAGGCAAGACCATCGACATTGACAATACCTACAACAACAAATACGCATACACTTTCGCTTCCTGGCTCGTCCGCGCCCAGTATTCCTACAAAGGCAGGTATATGGTCTCCGCATCAGTCAGGGGAGACGGCTCATCCAGGTTCGCTCCGAATACAAGATGGGGTTATTTCCCTGCAGCATCTATTGGCTGGCGTATAAGCGATGAGAATTTCCTTAGTGGAGCCAAGTGGCTCAATGACCTGAAAATCAGGGCAAGTATAGGTCAGACAGGTAATGCGCAGATTGGCAATTCCGAGTATCTGGCTCTTTACGGCACTGCCTCCCTGGATCTCGGCAACGGGCTCGTCACCCAGGTTTATCCGTCCCAGATTGCCAACAACGACCTCGGTTGGGAAAAGAACACCCAGACCAACATCGGTCTCGATGCGACATTGTGGAACGGACTCCTCGGAATCAATGCCGATTTCTACCTGTCCAAGACCACGAATATGCTCTTCGACGTGCCGGTTTCAGTAGTATCCGGTCTCACCACCTCCAATGTCAATATCGGCTCAATGCAGAACAAGGGTGTCGAGCTGAACATCTCCTCCCGCAAGAAGTTCGGGGATTTCTACTACGACTTCACCGCCAACTGGTCATTGAACCGGAACAAGGTTCTCCATCTCGGCGACGAGGATGCCCCGATTATCAAGGAATCCTCCTATGCAGGCGGCTATTACATTACAAAAGTCGGCCAGCCGGTAGGTTGCTACTATCTCCTCGTCCAGGACAGCATCTTCCATAACCAGGAAGAACTTGACTCCTATCCGCATTTCTCCACAGCGACCGTGGGTGACTTCAGATTCGTGGATGCGGATGGGGACGGAGTCCTCGAGAAGGATGATGACAGGGTAATCGTGGGCAACTATATGCCTGACTTCTACTACGGTTTCGGAATTACCCTCGGATGGAAGGGCATTGACCTTGCCGCTAATTTCCAGGGCGTCTATGGTAATGAAATCCTGAACCTTGAAAGACGTTACCTCCTCAACATGGAGGCCTCCTCCAATATGATGAAGGAGGCACTGGACAGGTTCCCTTACGGCAATCTCAACAGGGCCACCAGGAAATCTTCAGGAAACAATGGTTCCTGCACATCCACATTCCATCTTGAGGACGGCTCATACCTGAGGCTCCAGAATCTGTCACTCGGCTGGACAATGCCGGACAAATGGCTGAGAAAGAGTGGGATAACCAAGTTCAGAATCTATGTCCAGGGCTCCAACCTGTTCACACTCACCAATTATTCCGGATATAACCCGGAGGTTAACAAGAGGGCTTCCGACGCATTGCGTCCTGGAGAGGACTACTGCTCCTACCCTCTTTCAAGAACCTTCAGCGTGGGCATTAACTTCAATCTCTGATGCGATATGAAAATGAAGACAATATTGAAATACATACTGGCCGGAACCGCATTACTCAGCGCAGTCTCCTGCGGGGAAAGTTTCTTCGAGCAATATCCGGCGAACAACGTCACCGAAGGCAATTTCTACAAGACCGACGACGACTTCAACCAGGGCGTTTATGCCTGCTATTACAAACTCAAGGTCAATATGAGTTTCTTCCTGACAGAACTGGCCTACCGCAGTGATGAGTGCGTGCTGGAATCAATGGCGGTTTCGACCCAGGACAGATACGACATTGACCATTTCCAGGAGAACTCCTACAATGGAATCCTCAGCGCCGTGTGGAACAACTGGTACAACGGCGTTTACCGCTGCAACGATGTTCTGGACCATGCGAAAGGCAAAGATCTCCCCAACATTGGCAGGTACAGAGGCGAATGCCTCTTCATCCGCTCCTGGTTCTATTTCAATCTCTACAGGACTTTCGGCACTGTTCCGATTGCCAGGACAGTCGTGACCCCGGCAACCGCCAAGACGATAAAGCGATGCACGGACGAGGAGATGTACAGCCTGCTTGTCAATGACCTCACTGAAGCGGCTGAGTTTCTTCCTCTTGCCCGTCCTGCTGAAAAAGCCAGGGTTTCCAAGATTGCAGCCCAGTCACTTCTTGCGAAGGTATATCTTACCTTCGGCAAATACAATGAGGCCAGGACTGTCATTGAAGAAGCACTGAAAGACACCGGATACGGCCTTATGTCATCGACAGGAGCCGCATTCAACATAGCCAACAAGATGAACAAGGAGATTATCTTCGCCCTGTATTACAACAAGACCAATGACAACGGACACGGATATTGGTACAGTTCCAACACCCCGGTATTGGACGATATCCGGAATCCCACCCCGGAGTTCAAGGCGCTGTACGACGCATCCGACAGCAGGCTTGCCCTCATAAACACATACACGAAAATCAATGACAAGCTCTATGCGATGAACAAGTGGATGGACACCTACGACGCCACCTACACGACGCAGGTAGGGAATGACTTTCCTCTTATCCGCTATGCTGACCTGGTGCTTATGTATGCCGAGGCACTCTGCCAGACCGGGGACATTCCGGGAGCCATTGCACAGTTGAACAAGACCAGAACCCGTGCAGGCCTTCCTGCTCTTTCTGCTGCCGAAGTTTCCGGAAAAGAAGCCTTTATCAAGGAGCTGGCCGATGAGAGGGGCAGGGAGTTCGCCCTCGAAGGACAGCGGTGGTACGACCTGGTACGTCTAGGACTGGCTGTAAGTTTTTTCAAGGACATGGGTTATACAATTGACGCCCATCAGCTGATATTCCCTATTCCTCAGGACCAGATTCAGATTGTCAATGACAAATCCATACTCTGGCAGAATCCTGGTTATGGTGATTAATACATTTAAGGTTATGAAAATGAAAAGATTATCACATATTTTAATGCTCGCCGGCATCTGCCTTGCCACTGCTTCCTGCTGGAAAGAGGACATCCCGGAGGCCGGAGCCGGTCGTCATCAGGTAGAGAACCTGAAGGCCGTGCCGGGAGACGAGGAAGTACTGCTTACCTGGAACGCCGCCGAAGGGTGGAATCCTACAGACTACATAATCACCTACACAGGCCCGGACGGAAAGCAAAGCATCAACACAGGCGACAAGACAGAATGGACTGTATCCAATCTTGTGAACGGAACCGACTATGTATTTGCAGTCCAGGCGGTTTACGGCAAACTGATATCCAATGGCGTGGAGGCCAAGGCCAAGCCTTCCACAAGCCGTTTCCCTGTGAAAGTATTCGATGGCGTCGGAACTGACGCTACTGTTGACCTGGCCTGGGAGGCACCTGCGACAACTGTCTTGTCATATACTCTGGCTTGGTGGCCCGAGAATGACGAATCGGCCAGAAGCGAAGTTTCCCTGGAAGGCAGCGTTACTGACTACACGGTCACCGGTCTCGAAAATGACACCAAGTATTGTTTCAGCATCATCGCAAATTATGCCAAAGGTCCGGCTGAATCCAAAGTCATCAAAGTGATGCCGACAATGGCTATTCCATATTTCCTTGACAGTGACAATATCGCTGCAGGACAGCCGATTACATTTACATTCAATATGGAAGGCTATCCATACGCCACCAATATCAGATGGGCATTCCCGGACGGCTCCGTCAAGGAGGGTGAAGTGGTGAAATCCAGTATATTCGTGCCCGGCACCCAGAAAGTGGTCCTGACCGTCAACCTCAAGGGCAAGGACAAGAGCTGGACCATCGAAGTGGCTGTCAGGGAATATCTGATTCACTTCAATGAATGGGATGCCGCAAGCGGTACTACCAATGGTTTTAAAGGCACCTGCCCGGTATTCTCTCCTGATGGGAAGACAGTCTATAATATTACATTCAACAAAATCTCAGGCCTGTACGCATTCAGCACAGAGACTGGCGAGTTGAAATGGAAATATATCCCAGCCAAGGCCACAGCCAGCTACAACCCACTGACTGTCAATCCGGTAACCGGAGACATTTACTACGGTACCCAGACTGCCGGACAGTTCTATGCTGTAACTCCTGAAGGAACCCTGAAATGGCAGTTCACGGAGGCAGGGTCAATGCAGAGTACTGCTCCTGCCGTAAGTGCCGACGGAAGCACTGTCTATGTAGCGGACAAGGCTGGAAAGCTGTTCGCCCTCAATGCATCGACCGGAGAAAAGAAGTGGCAGGCTGCATTCTCAGGAGCCGCCGCGGGTCTCATTGTCAAAGGCGGGAAGGTTGTCGTCGGCGCCGGCAAGAACCTGTATTTCTACAATGCGGCGGACGGAAGCCTGCGCAAGTCCCTGGCAATGACCTCATCAATGGTCGGAATCACCGGCTTTGCTGTGGCTGCTGACAAGAAGACTGTATATCTGCCTGTGACAAACGGCCTCAGCTCATTCGACATTGATGCTGAAACTATGATCAAGGACAATTTCGTATTCGCGGGAAACAATCCTTACACTCCGGTTGTTGCTCCGGACGGAAACGTATTCGTAGGCTGCAAGGACTGCTGGGTCTATAATGTGAACAAGGATCTCACGGCAGTCAACTGGTCATACCAGCACGTGATGGCAAGCTCTACAGCCAACGCATTCAACTTCTCGCATCCTTGCGTTGACTCGGAGAACAGGTATTACATCACATCCGGCCAGGAAGGCAACGTGAACTATATCTTCAGCAAGGACGGAGCCGTGATTGATTCCTGGACCTATGAGGCGGGGGATCTCAACCAGAAGCAGATGGCCGGCAATAATTTGCTGGACGGTATGTTCTATTCATGCTTCATCGGAGGTGGCAGCGCCAACGGTTATTTCTCAGCCAAATATGTAGGCGGTGAAAGGGCCGATGGCTGGAGTACTTCCGGAGGTGATATCTGCGGTTCAAATTGCATTAAATAACACCAAAACAGATTGAGAAATGTACAAAAGAATACTCTCATATTTAGGTAGCGCGGCTCTTCTGGTCTCGTCTTTCGTCTCCTGCTCGGATGACAAGGACGAGGTCAGGGACCTCGCGTCAAAATGCGAAATAACGCTCGGGACCTACTATGGAGCCGGGCAGAAAAACGTAACCACTATCCTCAAGGACACTGACCGGGCGGCAATTATGCTCAATGCCGGGGGCACGACATATTCGGCTGCGGCAGCCCCGTTGCTTCCCGGCTCCAGCAGTTCCCTGTTCCTGTTCAATATCAAGGCTGCATCTGAAGCATCCGACGTGGTATGCTGGTATCCGGCTGATGAAACTGTCAGCCTGGACGGAGAAGACATAGTCTATACGATTCCTGAAACCCAGGACGGAAACTGGACTCCGCTGATGCTTGGTGCGGACAACGCTGTCGTCAACTCGTACCGTGGCTGCAAGTTCAAGCTTGAGGCCGTATGCGGTACTCTCTACATTCCTGTTGCAAGAGGTGACTACTCTGTCAAGAGCGTGACTGTCAAGGCAAAGGGAGGCGTAATGATAGCCGGAGAAACAAGAATGTCTGTATCAGACCCTTCCGTCAGCCGTGCATCCTCCCCTGAGATAACAGTAAATCTCCCGGAGCCCCTTGACTGCCGCAGTGCCAGCCGTGAAGTGCCGGTATTCTGTGCTCCTGTCACACTCCCTGAAGGCATTGAGGTTACTGTCACTACAGACGGTGGAGACAAGCTGACCTCGACCCTCCCGGATGAGATTACCCTTTCCAGGGGCGGCAGATATGTGACCGGAGCAGCAGCGGAAAGCGAGTCCACAGTGCTTGTATTCTGCGGGGACAATATGGTCTATATGATCAATGCCGATCTGGTCGGCGACGTTTACACGGAAGCAGTAATATGGAGCCTGAATGTAAGGACTCTCGCCTCCCAGCTTGGCCTGTCCGAAAGCAGGTGCGACCATCTGGATGACTGCAAGATTGTGGACAACGGAAAGAAACTTCTGCTCAGCAGTTCGTACAACTGGTGCGCCCTGGTGGACATCGCCACTTCCAAAGTCCTGTTCTACACCACGCAGTGCCCGAACGCCCATTCTGCTGAATACATCATGGGCAAGTACATTGCAGTAGCCTGCTCGTCCGGTAGCGGAGATGATTGCAGCAAGGTTCAGCTCTACGACATAAACCAGTCTAATTCAATACTTTCCAAATCGTCCCTTGAGTCTGCCCACGGAGTAGTATGGAACAGCCAGCGCCAGGAACTGTACGCAGCCGGAGGCAATGTACTCCAGACCTATACTATCGAGGGTATGGATTCCGGAGCAGCATCCCTCAAGCTCGTCAAGAGCGTCAGCACTCCCCAGGGCGGTCTCCACGACCTGACATTTGTGGATGACAATACTCTCTGCGTCGCCGGCGTGAAAGCCTACCTGTACAACATTGGCAACGGCTCATTCGACGAGATGAAGCATTTCACGAATTCGACGGGCATCAAGTCGCTGAACTACAATCCTGAAAGCGGGGAATTCTGGTACACGGACGCCACTGTTCCGGAAGGTAACGAGAGCTGGTCATCGCAGAAAATCAGATACGGCAAAGACCGGAATTCCGCTACAACGGAGAGAATCATCAGGGTTCCTGACATGGATATGTACAAAGTCCGCGTCAAGAACTGGTAATTTACACTATATTTGCGTTCCCTGAATCCGGAACGTGGCCTATTGTCTTCGTGTTGATGAACGAGAAAGACACACTATTCAATCTGTCACAAGGGGATGTCAAGGCCCTTGACATCCTCTATGTGGCATATGCACCCCTGGTCAGGAACTGGTGCTTCGCCATTCTCAAGAACAATGCTGAAGCAGAGGATCTGACCCAGGACATTTTCCTGCGAATCTGGAATTACCGGGAGGATCTCAATGAGGTGCGGTCTTTCAAATCCTATCTCTTCAGGACAACCCACAATGCAGTATTGAACAAAATCAGGGAAAAGAATGTCAGGCTGATGTTTGCGCGCTCCCGCTCAGGAGACGCGCTTATAGAGGAGGATGCCTCCAGCCTGACTGACACTGCGGATTTGCTGAACAAAATCAAGATTGCCCTGGAAGGAATGTCGGACTTGAGGAAGAGAATCTTCAAGATGAGCCGCTTCGAGGACAAGACATACCAGGAAATCGCAGAATCTCTCAAAATCAGCCCGAAAACGGTGCAATATCATATTTCCTGCGCCCTGGCGGAGCTGCGGAAACTCATGATGGAAAATGAAACGAATTAATGCATTTGCTGCGGTCTTACCCGCATTATTCTTTACGCTGACAGTTGGTGCACAGACTCCGAAAGACATAAAGTACGAATTCACTGAGGCTTCGGACTTGACTTTGGCCGGCAAGATTTTCCCTGATACTCCGAACCCTTACGCCCGTATTGACACAGTCAGGTTCAAGGGATTCACCAAGACCGAGAACAGCCAGGTAAGGATGTCCTCCGGAATCTCTGTAGCCTTTAGAACCAATTCCACAACTATCTCTGTAAAAGCCACTTACGGATATAAGCAATACGCCTCGCACATAGGCGGATACTCGTCCAGGGGGTTTGACTTGTACATCAAGAGAGACGGAGAATGGGTTTGGGCGGCAGCAGGGTGCGGTCCGATTGACAAGGAGGATGGTTACAACACGGTGCTGATAAAGAATATGGATGGAAGTATGAAGGAGTGCCTTCTCTATCTTCCTCTATTCAGCGAGGAGTATTCAGTGCAGATTGGAGTTCAGTCAGGCTCTGTGATTGAGAAGGGTGATGTTCCTTTCCGGCACAGGGTGGCAATTTTCGGCTCCAGCTTCACTCACGGAACCAGCACCTCGCGTCCCGGAATGACTTATCCGGCACAATTCTGCAGGAATACCGGCATCCAGTTGCTCAGCCTCGGATGCTCCGGCAACTGCAAAATGCAGTCATACTTTGCCGATGCTCTGGTCAATGCCCCTGACATTGACGCATTCATTTTCGACTCTTTCTCCAATCCGACAATTGAAGAAATCCGGGAACGCCTCTTTCCCTTCATTGAGAAACTTCAGGGTGCACATCCCGGCAAACCGCTGATTTTCCAGCACACCATTTACAGGGAGAGACGGAACTTCGACCTTGCCACGGAAAAGAATGAGAGCGAAAGAATGAGAGTTGTGGATGAATTGATGGCAGAGGCGGTCAAGAGATACAAGGATGTATATTATGTCACAACTACCAATGCCACAAGTCCGAAACACGATACAAGTGTTGACGGAACTCATCCCGGCGACCACGGCTACTCACTCTGGGCAGAGTCAATTCAGAAGCCGATATTGAAGATTCTCAGGAAATATGGGATTCGATGACGAAGTTTGATGGGCTGATATAGGATATCTTTCAAGAAAACCGTAATTTCGCAAGCATGAAACGAATTCGAGTATTCATCAGTAGTGTGCAAAGCGAATTCTCGGAAGAGCGTGCTATGCTGAGTCACTACATCCGGACGGATGTCCTGCTTGGAAAATTCTTTGAGCCCTTCATTTTCGAGGAGGTTCCCGCAAATGAGGCTTCGCCCCAGCAGGTCTTTTTGCGGGAGGTGGAGATGTCTGATATCTACCTTGGCCTTTATGGTAATAAATATGGATACGAGGACGTGGAAGGTATTTCACCAACCGAGAGAGAATACGATCTTGCTGCAGAAATGCACAAGACGAGATTAATCTTCATCAAGAACATTGGCGAGGAAACTCGTCACCCAAAGGAAAGTGCCCTCATTCAAAAAGTTGAAAGGGATATAGTCCGCAAAACTTTTGTGGATATAGATGGATTGAGGACATCCGTATATGCCGCTCTTGTCAGGTATCTGGAAGAAAAAGAGTATATCCGTTGGCAGCCTTTTGATGCGGCATATGATACGAAAGCCACGTTGGATGATCTTGACACTGCAAAGATGACAGAGTTCATCAAGCAGGCCCGTAGCAAAAGAAATTTTCCGCTTCCTGTGGATGCCAGTCCCGAGCATCTTCTGACGCACCTATCCCTAATAGATGACCGGGGCAGGATATCAAACTCTGCGATTCTTCTCTTCGGCAAAAAGCCCCAGAAGTTTTTCATTACTTCCGAGGTCAAGTGTGCGCAGTTCTTTGGTGATGTCGTTGAGAAACCGATGCCGTCATATCAGATTTACAGAGGTAATGTTTTTGAACTCGTCGATCAGGCCACAGCGTTTGTTATGAGTCGCATCGACAATTGGACAGGGACTCGATCGGAGGGGGACACGGCAGCTGTCCCTACGAAACCCGAATTGCCATACGATGCTGTAAGAGAGGCAATTGTAAATGCTGTTTGCCATAGAGACTACACAAGTAATGCTAGTGTTCAGGTGATGCTTTTCCGAAACAGATTGGAGATCTGGAACCCGGGGCAGCTTCCTTACGGTTTAACGGTTCAAAAGCTTGCCGGACCTCACAAATCCCTTCCTTCCAATCCTCTTCTCGCGGATCCCATGTATCTTGCAGGGTATATTGAAAAGGTTGGAACCGGAACGGAAGACATTCTTTCTAAATGTTCTGAATGGGGGCTGAGGATGCCTGAGTTTCATCAGGAGGAAGATTTCCGCGTTGTTATATGGCGAGAGGGCGATCCAAATCGATCCAAATCCGATCCAAATCCGATCCAAATCAATCCAAGTTTTGTTGAAAAAGTATATCAGTCAATTGTCAACGATCCATCCATATCAAGATCGAGGCTATCAAAACAACTGAACTGTAGTGAGCGCCAAATACGAAATGCGATTGAAGAACTGCGTGAAAAACGGATACATTGGAGTGGAGGTACACGTGGGAAATGGGAAATAATCGGCTAGCCGACAATTAACAGAGACGTGCGGAAAGACAAATTGAACCGTTCTATCATGATCGCCCTCGAACTCCATGACAGTAAGGAGAAGTAAACCAGAGATAATGGTAACGGCTTAACTATATGTGGCTCGAACGATTCCTGGATAGCATCATGCCCGGGCTGGGTAACCGTCTCCGCTACCGGCATCGCGGAGACGGTTACAGAGGACGAGATTAAGCACGTTCCCGTGCTTTTTCTCTGCTCCTTGCCGGAGGGGCCCTTGCAATCTACGGAAGCCCACAAAAGCCGATGGCTTTTGTATTGGCTTTGTGTATGCCGAGGCTTACGGAAGCGAGCTTCCGACGCTCCGGCATACACAAAGCCCACGTGAGCGACGCTCATGTGGGCTTCCTTGTTGCGGAGAGGACGAGATTCGAACTCGTGATACGCGTATTTGCGTATGACGGTTTAGCAAACCGTTGGTTTCAGCCACTCACCCACCTCTCCGGAACCTTATTCCGGCGGGAGATTGTACCGATCCGCCTTGATTAGGACTGCAAATATAAAACGAATTTTCAAGAAACGCAAAAAATGATAGGAAAATAAGCAATCCGCCGCAATTGGACATCCCTCCTTGGTCAGATTCACAGGGGGAAAGACAGGTGTGACAGGCTTCGGGAAGGGAACAATTTTTGCAGCGAACGGCGGGCCGAAAATTATCAGAACGAACTATAAACATTTACATGAAAGGCATCATCCCCGCCATAATACTTTCCGCAGTCATTCCGCTCAGGATGGCTGCGGGCCAGCATTTACCCAGCCACCCGATGACACCGGCCCGGGCAACATCCCCACAGGACACGACCGGCATTTACGGGGAAAGGAAAGACAGCCTGGAGGCCACGGTCTTCACATCAAGGCAGGATGGTAACTATCTTGCGCGCGGAAAAGAACTCAGGACTGAGGTAATATCCTCGGCCGGGCTGCGGAAGATGGCCTGCTGCAATCTTGCGGAGAGTTTTGAGAATTCGGCCAGCGTCACTGTCGGATATTCAGATGCGGTCACAGGAGCCAGACAGATCAGGCTGCTCGGACTCAGCGGAGTCTATACCCAGATGCTGGACGAGAACAGACCGGCAATGCGGGGTATCGCGGCGCCATTCGGATTGTCCTATGTCCCGGGCCAATGGCTTGAGAGCATCCAGGTCGCAAAAGGCCTGTCCACCGTTGTCAACGGAGTGGAATCCATTACAGGTCAGATCAATACGGAATATCGCAAGCCTACGGACGAGAAGCCGCTCTTCGTGAACCTGTCCACCATGAACGACACCAAGACGGATTTCAACATTGCATCATCCCTCCAGATGGGCGAAAGCTGGAGCACCGTCATTCTCGGCCACGTATCGGGCAATTTCAAGACCTTCGACCACAATCACGACGGCTTCAGGGACGACCCCGGGATGCTTCAGGTCAATGTCGCCAACCGCTGGCTCTACTATGGCCCGACAGGCGTCCAGGTACGTTTCGGACTGCGCGCACTCCAGGACAGGAGGAAGGGCGGACAGGATGGCTACGACCACAGCACATATACATTGTCACCCGAGTCACCCTGGGGCTCCGACATCCAGAACCGCTCGGTAAACGCCTACGTCAAGGCCGGCATTCCTCTAAGCGAGGACAATTCCCGCAATATCGCATTCGTCGCGGACTACACCCTCACCGACATGGACATGTGGTCAGGCGCCACAAAATATATGGGAACGCAGAATTCTGGCTTCGCCAATATATTGCTGCAGAATGAGTTCAATGATGCCCACAAACTCACCATTTCGGTCGGCGGCACGGCCGACTTCTACAACGAGAGCCTGTCAAGACAGGTAATGACCCAGACGATGGAACCCGGCCGGCAGCTGACAGAAGAATATGCCATCGGCCTTGGCGGAGAGTACACCTTCCACGCCGGGGAGAAGTTCTCCTCGATTCTGGGCCTGAGAGCTGACTGGTTCAATGGCGAAGGGTTCAGGCTTACTCCCCGTCTAACATTGAAATACGCCCCGATCGAGGCTGTCGTGCTCAGGGCCAATGCGGGAAGAGGACTCAGAAGGGCACTTCCGCTGATTGACAACATCGGGGTATTCTCCACCGGCAAGGCATTCGACGGCATCTTCAACACCCATCTCCTCGAGGATGCCTGGACATATGGCGGCAATGCTACATTCTACCTTCCGTTCGGCGCCTCGTCCAACACCTACATCGGCCTGGACTTCTTCGGCACGAGCTTCAATGAGCAGATGGTGGTGGATTATGAAAACATCGCCAACACCATTGACTTTTACGCCCTTGACGGGAAACGCTCATTCTCAAGGAGTTACCAGATTGACTTCAATGTCGAGCCATTCCGCCGGTTCACGGTGTCGGCCACATTCCGCTACACCGATGCACGCCTGGAGCTGAAGGGCAGGGGCCTGACGGAAAAGCCTCTCACAAGCCGGTACAAAGGGGTTCTGAACCTCCAATATGCCACCAACCTGAACAAATGGGTGTTCGATTTCACGGCCTCCATCAACGGCAAGTCAAGGGTTTACAATTTCATGGAAGACCTGCGGGACGAGAATGGCAAACTCCTCTACAAGGAAGGTTACTCCCCTGCTTATCCGCTTCTGTATCTTCAGGTTACAAAGCGGTTCAAGGGCATTGACATATATCTCGGAGCAGAGAATCTGACCAATTTCAGGCAGAAGAACCTGCTGGTGGGAACCCCGATGGAGGAGACTGCCGGACACGGCGGAATGGCCGCTGTCAATACTGCCCTCCCGGACTTCGACGCCAGCGCAGTCTGGGGTCCGATTATGGGGACCAAAGTTTACATTGGACTTCGTTATACCTTATGGAAATAATAAATATGAGAAACACAACAATGATAATTGCCGCCTGCGCAATAATATTGGCAGGCACAATGCCGGCTGCCGCCGCTGCCACGATGGCCGAGAAGATTGAGCAGAATGCCAAGAAAGCCGCCACAAAAACCGTAACCTTCAATGTTTCAATACATTGCAAGAACTGCGTAAAGAAGATCAATGACAATGTGGCATTCGAGAAAGGCGTAAAGGACCTCTCCGTTTCCCTTGACCAGAAGACCGTGACCGTAACCTACGATCCTGCCCGGACCGACGTTGCAAAACTGAAGGCGGCCCTGGAGAAACTTGGGTACAAGGTCACGGTTCAGGAGTCTTAGAACTCCTGTTATCTCCTCTCACAGCCCAAGCTCATCAATGATGCGCGACATCCCCGCATAATGGTCCAATGTCCAGAGGACGTAGCGGATATCCACGCAGACGCACTTGTTGTAACCCGGCGTATAGGACAGGTCGCTGGCGAGGGATTCCTTGTTGCCGTCGAAGGCCAGGCCTATGAGGCGGCCGCGGGAGTCGAGTACCGGGGAGCCTGAATTGCCACCTGTTATATCATTGTCAGTCAGGAAGTTGACCGGCATCTTACCTGGGTGCGGGCCTGCATTGCCGCAACGGTTGCGGCCTTTTGTGCCGCCGGTAATGCCGCGGGCTGATTTCCTGTGGGGACCGGCATTGCCGCTTCCTGCCGCATCGCAGGAAGGATTTCGGCCGCAGCATTCGGCCCAGCGGCCCCATTCTCCCCTGCGGATCATGCCCATGAAGCGGTCGGAAGGCCGGTAATCCCGCTGCGAAGGGTCATATTTCTGCTCAATGCCGGAGGAGAAACTCTGCCAATGACATTGTACCCCGTCCCTCGGGGAAAGCGGGCCTACAGTACCGTATGAGATGCGCATGGTGGAATTGGCGTCAGGATATTGCTCCACCCCGTCAGCGAGCCTCTTTTCATACAGGGCGCGGGTGTATTCCCGCTGGAGGTTGAGAATAGCCTGACGGTATTCATTGTTGCGGCTGTCATTGTTGAAAGCGGTGATCGGAACCTCCAGGAGCAGCATTCTAAGGCGGTCTGAGGCGAATTGTTCCGGTGAGGCGAATGCTGCGGCAGCCTCGGCGGACGCCACGCAGGTCCCCTCCCAGACATAGTCCGTCATTGCCCCGTAATCCTGGCCGAAACGGGAGAGAAGCTCCTTCTGGAACGGGCCGAAAAACCGGCTGTCAACATTCTCGAAATACTGCTGCACAGCATATTGCAGCAATTCCTTCTCCACCCTCGGGTCAGTCTCCGACATTCCCCTGTCGAGGGCCGCCCTCATCTTGGCATAATCCCCCCTGGCGGCGTTCATACGCATCATCGTACGCACAATGATGGTTCCACGGACAAGGGTCTCGCGATAATAGGTCTTGTTGCGCTCCACCTCCTCGGATGCGGAGTAGCAGGAATCCAGATCATGCAGGAGACTGCCCCACTTTGCCATGCGGGAAGGGTCGGAGTCGATCCAGGCCTGAAGACCGGCCTCCTCGGCACGCTTGGCATCCGCCGAGCCGAAACGCTTCAGGCAGGCAGCCTCGCCCTCCTGCATTTCACCCACATTGCTCAGCCCGAAATAGGTGTCAGAATACTTGAGCCATACTCCGGAATCGGCCTCCATCCACTTCTTCATTATGGCCATCTGCTTAATCCTCAACCTGTTGGCTATTGGAAGAGCGACCCTTTCCTCATAATCAGTCTCCATTGACGAGGAGTACCTGTCAGTCCTGCCGGGATAGCCTATCACCATAGTGAAGTCACCGGGCTTATATCCTTCCAGCGATATTTCCAGCCTGCGGACAGGCCTCAACGGCACATTGTCCCCGGAATAATCGGCCGGACTTCCGTCCGGAGCCGTGTATATGCGGTACATTGCGAAATCGCATTTCTGCTGCGGCCATTCCCAGTTGTCGATGTCACCGCCGAAAGCGGCTACGCTGACAGGTGGGGCAGCCACGAGACGAAGGTCCGTATATACCTCATACAGAGACATATAATACTTTTCTCCGGCCCACATTGAACTGAGGAAGGCCTCCATTCCGGTATCGGCCTTGTACTTCTTTTCCATCAGATAACTCATCTTCCGCGAGCCCAGAACCTGGCCGGACGCCTCGTATTCGGCACGCAGCCTCTCCACCTCCGCCGTCACGTCGAGGACACGCTTGAGAAAGAAGGCCTCCTTGCCCGGGACAGGCTTCTCAAGGTCCTCAGTCACAGCCCAGTAGCCCTCCTCAAGATAATTGTGCTCCGGGGTGCTCATCGCATATATGTCGCTGTAGGCGCAATGATGGTTCGTGATCATCAACCCATTGTCCGAGATAATGCTGCCCGTGCAGTAGAATCCCAATGAGACAATTGCGTCGGAAACCGAGGAACCGGGCGCATCGGCATTGTAAATCTCTCCGGCCGAAAGGGCCAGGCCGCGCTCCTGCATCTTCTTTTCCAATGCAGAGTTGATGTTCTGGATAAGCCACATACCCTCGTCCGCCTTGAGGGGAACGAGGGTAATGATGGATAATGTTATGATTGATATTAATTTACGCATAGATTAAATCCGCATTTGCTCAAAATGACATTCTATTCGAGGCTCAGGTCATACTCCAGTGCCGACCCCTCATAAGGAACCACCTTGCCCGGAGTTTCGAACTTGAACTTGGCCGGCTCCTCCCTGACGTCATCCGTCTTGTAGGTGATGGTCCATGTCTCCATTGTCATAAGCTCCCAGAGCCTGTCGGCAGTCATCGGCTCCGCATAACGTACCATTATGGCCGGAGTGAGCGATTTGTCCAGCTCGATGTAAATGCCGATCACACCGTCGTGACGGGAGAGATGGTTGGACAGGAACGGGGCATTGCGCAGCACAATCGGCTTCTCGTAATTGGCGTCAGGCAGCTCGTAAACGTACTGGGTCTTGCCTTCAGCCTCCTCAAGCCTGCTCTTGAACTGCACCTTGAAAGGTGTGAACATCCTGCGGATGAAGGCTTCGGTGGAGATGTATGACTCCCCTTCCTCCAGCCCGACGAACTTGAAGTCCACAGGAGTAATCTTGGTACCGCCGCCGTGCACAGGCATCTCGAGCTCTTTCTTGTTCACAATCTGCTTGAACCAGGCCTTGTCCGGGGACTCCGACGGGTCCATATAAACACGCACGATGAGAGGGCAGGCGAACTCGGATTCGATGCCGTATATCTTCCTGTCAGAAAGGCGCATCTGCAGGCCGAGATAATTCAGATCCAGCTTGTCGTACATATTCTCGGTCCTGATGGTGACCACCTTTATGCTGTCGACAGCCGCAGGGTCCGGAGTGTTGACCCTGAACTTGGAAGGAGTGAACACGCTCTCCTGAATCTTCTCCTCCGTGGTCACAGCCGGGTCATAAGTGATGACTACCCTGTGATGCGCCACGAATGTCTTCACACCGTGCACCCCCGGAATCTTCTCCAGCCTTGCCTTGAAGGCCATCGAGCTGCCGTAGCATTTCACGGAGCGGAGATTTTCCATCTCCATAGTCTTGAGGGTGGAAGGGTCAATGAGCTGGTTCACAGTCCCGTCCTCCAATGTCTCCTCTATGCCCCAGGTGACATTGATGGTCGGGAGCTCGACCTTGTTGCCGAAATATATTCCAAGTGCGACGAGAATGACGGTAAGCAATGCCGGAAGAAGCCTCAGGAATATATTGGGCTTGTGTTTCGCACAGATCCCGATGCTGAGCGCCTGAGTAGGACAGGCGGCCACGCATTCCCCGCAGAGGGTGCAGTCCACGTGCCTCAACGCACCGCCCTTTGCCCTGTTCACGTCAATGCTGAAAGGGCAGGCCTTGTTGCAATGATCGCAATGAACGCAGTCAAGATTCTCTTTCATGACGTGGAGCACCTGCAGCGTAGGCTTTCCGCAGAAAATCTCGAGAAGGTATCCTGTCATGCAGAATGCGGCAAGCAGAACCCACCATGGAATCCCGGCTCCCAGCACGTCCAGAAGCCACCAGAGGGCAAAGAGAACAACTATCCACACCCAGAACTTGAGGGAGTTCGAGATGGCTCCGAGAGGGCAGAGATACTTGCACCAGAAATTCTTCACAAAGAATCCGAGCAGCAATACCGCAGTCACGGTAATAATTGACATCCAGAGAGTTATCTCTCCCTTGAAACCCGTTGCGACGGCATAGTAAGGGTCGAGATTCTTGCAGAAGAGCTCGCTGCTGGTGGCAGTCATGTAGAAAATCCAGAAGAGGAGAATGTATTTCACAATCCTGAGAATCTTGTCCGCAATCGAGTTGCCGGCAATCTCAAGTCCCTTCAGTCCAATGCTCTCGCGAAGCTTGGTCAGAAGGTCCTGCACCGTGCCGAGCGGGCAGATGTATCCGCAGAAAAGTTTGCTGAAAAGCACCACTCCGGCAGCAAGCACAATGCCCATCACAATCTGCATCGTAGTCATGCTGCAAGGCAATGAACCCTTCACGATATAGGTCAGAAGGGCCTGGAGACCACCCATCGGGCAATAAGCCTCAGGGTTCGAAGGTTCATCTCCGGAAACAATTCCGGTCAGGAACAATACAAGGGCCAGGAGCACTCCCCACTGGAGGAGGTATTTCGGCCAGTTCTCAAGAATCTTGGATCTCTTTGACATAACAGGTCTGGTTCAAATTTGTTTCACAACATACCAATTTTTAAAGATAGCCAATAAATACGAATATTCAGGCCCCGGAGGACCTGAATATTAAAAAATTGTCCAAATGGACTATTCGGCGGAGTTCTTCACGCAGCGGAGCTGTGAGCCGGCCTCATAATGCTGGAACATTACTGAGAAACGACCTTCCGGATATGTGGCATTGACGGTAGTTCCCGCAGCAAAATACTGCATATTGGAGGTATTTGTCTTGTAATAAGTCGAAGAGGCGAAATATGTCAGGCTCGGCTTGCCAAGTAATGCCTCAGGCACACCGGATGCGGTTATCAGAGTAACGTGATACTTCGGAGTTCCCGTAAATCCTGTCTTGTTCATCCATCCTCCCAATACGACATTCCAGCCGGCCTCATTCATAGCGGTAACCTTTCCACCATTGTATCCCGAATCATAGAACACGGCGGTCGCGTCAGTTACAGGAGCGGACTCGTCGGCGGCCTTGTTGGAATATCCGCAAAGGGCAATGAACTCAGCCCTCGTAGGCACGTGCCATCCATCAGGACAGATACCCTGCGCACCTTCAAACGAAGCAGCATTATCATCAGTAATCTCGCTTGTTCCCAAGATGGCGAGCATATCGTAAAGATACCCGTTGCTCTCGACCAGAGCCTTGTCCGTGGAAGGCACTGCGACGCCGCCCTCAACGGTGTAAGGAGCCCAGATATGTCCGGTGGTCGGATCAGTTGAAACTTCGTATCCCTCAGGAACATAACGCATCGGCTGAGCCATCCATACGGAGCCGTCCGAGAGGGTCACGGTATTGTATTTCTCATTCTTGTAGATGAAATAGCCCTCATACTCGGCGAAGTCGACGTAGGTCGGCTTCTCGGTTCCGATCTCGCCCTCGTCGGTCCAGTTCTCGATCTCGCCGGTAATAGTGACCTTGATGTCGGCAGGGAGCACCTTCACATTGATGGTGTACTGTCCGCCCTGCTTCAGCTCGGTAGAAACGAGGTTCTGGGAAAGCTCCGCTCCGGTGGAAGTGGTGACCTTCAGAACGAATCCCACTGTCTGAGGGACAACGATGGCAGCATATCTCACACCGGCCTCCACTGCGCAGGCCTTGATGTCAGCCACCTCGGAAGTCTCTGATGCAGAGGCAGTCAAGGCGGCAAGGTCAATGTCGGCCGTCAGCTTGGATCCGCCGAGTGCAACCTCGCTGATCTCCGCTCCGGACTCATTGGTGACATTGAGCACAATCTTGGTCAGCATATGCTTGAAAGGCACCACGACGGCATTGACGGAAGGGGTCACGTCGGTCTTCACGCCGGCGATGAAATCCGATGCCGAAATGCCTGCGGTCTGGTCTGCAGCCACGCTGAAAGAAGCCGGGACGCCCGCTGACTGATATGGATAATAAGCGGTGACCGTGGACTTGTCCATGGCCTCCGGATACCAGAGAAGTGTGCCTGAGAATACGTCTGAGGCATATGTAAGCTTATTGTTCACCGCATAGGACTCATCCCCGCGGACAATGTTGACGCCTATGGCGTCGCCGTCTTCAAAATTGACGTCAGTCGCCCTGGTGATTACCGGGACAATCGAGACTTTCCCCAGAACGGAGGTCTCAACCTTCTCCTTTGCGCAGGCTGCTGCAACAAGAGCAACGGCTGCAAGAATCAATGTTTTACGCATAATCTATAGTATTGAAATTTAAAAATCGTAACCCAGGGCAAGGCCGGCAAAGAATCTGTACCTGCCACTGTTCCTGTACAAAGCCTTCAGCGGCTCGCAGCTCCTGTACCTCGCCTCGATGTAAACATTACTCCTGAATGTATATCTGAACGACAGCCGGGCGATGCCCGAAGGTGTCGTAAAGTACTCTCTCTCAATATCATAATACTCCTCAAGACGTGTCGGTCCGGATTCCGGGGAAACATCGTCAGACACGGACCTGGCCGCATCCGAAATCCATCCGAAACGGAAATCCACGCTGCATCCCATACTGAACCTCCGGTAAGGAAGCCAGAACCAGGCCCCGACATCGAGCCTGTCCTTCTTCTGGGTGGCGACATATGGATAGAGGACTGATGCCGCAGTCCTGTCGCCTTTCCAGTCAATCCCGGCTCCGAAACTTAACATCCTGCCATCCCGCGCCACCCAGCTGACACCGGCTTCATGCGAATTGGAGAGCGACACTGTACTGGCTCCGTAATTCCGGGTCAATGTCACTCCGTTCTCCGTCACATCCTCCAGGACATTCTCCATATTCTCCGTCGAACGGAACGAATAAGTACCTGAAAAACAGTGCGTCAGATCCTGGAGCTGCAGCTTGCAGGCAAGCCTGGCGGAGACATTGTCCCCGTCGAAATTGTACCAGATTTTCTGCTTCTCGCCGATTTTTCCGTTGCGGCGTCCATATTCGGCGTCAATGTAGAGGCCCTTCCACTGGAACTGGAGAGCGACCCCGCTGCTGTTCTCAGCCACCGGGAATCCTGCCACTCCAGCCTCGAAGATATGCAGTCCGGAATTGTACCAGACATCCATCACTCCGTAGCGGAGGCCCTTGTCGAGAAAGGCGTAGTAGGAGCCCGAGACAATGCCCAGCTCCTCGGCCCTCACGGTCTCGGAAGTCCTTGAGAATATGTAGGATGCGCCTGCGGCAATGTCGCCCTTGTGCCACATCAGGCTCGGGACGAAGGTCATGTCGAGGCGGTAGTTGCTGTGCCTGAGGTCCTTGCGCTTCGTGTAATTCTCGTTTTCAATATCGATGGTCCCGCCAATCCGCCAGTTTTCGGCAATGTCGGCAGTGATTCCGCCGGCGATGCTGTAGATCTGCCTGGTCTTGCGTCCCGGCGTAAACTCCAGGATATCAACGGGATAATATCCGGGCTTCGACATCATTGAGCCGCACATGTCCCTGGCGTCGGAATGACGGAAGGAGAATGATCCAGTCATTGAAATCTTGTCGAGATGAGTGATCGTGGCAGCCTCGGCCCCTGCATTCCAGAGGGATGCGGCCTCGTTGACATTGCGGTATCCGCCTGATTCATAGCCTCCTGATATCTCGGCATAGGACACGGTCACGGAATCGGCACGGACTCCGTTGACATTGCGGCCCGCATTCCAGAAGTTCCGGTCACGGTATTCCCTGAATGGCTGGGCCACTGCCTCTGCCGCCGACAGTGTCAGGACGGCAATGCTGATGTATGACAATAACTTATTCATTCAGAGTGTGTTTTTCAATTTCAACAAAATCATTGGACGAATTGTTCGTATCCGCGAGGACTTCATACCCCAATGCCTCCGAGGCCTCACGGTCCACATTTCTCACCACGGCATGGCCCTGGAAGGCTTCGGAGAACTGGACGCTTCCGGCATCGATGTCCGGACGGAGCCTCTTCTTGCTGCCATTCCCGTTGAAGACCTCGACTCCGTCCATGATCCACCCGCAAGGTACTGCCACGACCTTGTCGACGGTAGAGCCGGGCTTCTGGACAATGTTGGCCGGATCCGCGATGAAATCCTGTATCGTCGTCCCTGAAGGGGCCTTGATAATCACGGCAGCCGGCGAGGTGGCCGACATCGTGTAGGCATTGGCTATTCCGGTCTTGATTACGCAGTCCAATATCCTGGAAGTCTGTATGTTGCTGCCGGGAGCGGGATGCCAGGCCGTATTGGAGAAATAGTTCGTATTGTAGCATACGAAGTAGTCAGGCTTGTTGAGATTGACCGACTCGGGGTACTGCGCCCTGTGGTCAATGGCTCCGTAAAGGCAGAGCACGGCATCCTCGCCGGGTGCCAGCGGGAAATCGTCCCCGTCGCCGGGGAACTGCCACAGTGCCTGGACTATCGGCACGAAATCCCGGAAAACCACCTCGCCGGTATCCGGGTCCGTGATGATCCACGGGTTGTTGGAAACCGAATTGTAAGGGTCCAGTGTCCCGAAGCAGAGCGAGTCCAGATACTGGGTCTGCGCACTGTTGTTGTGAAGTATTATGTACTTGTCAATCTGATAGTTACCCTGCTCGGGATATTTCTGGCAGCCGCCGAAGTACATTTCCTTTATGACAATGTCCCCGGAGACGGAGCCGACCACCTGCAATGACACTTCCCTGTCCCCTCCGGAGAGAATCACCTTGTCGGAGGCCCCGTTGTAAACCTTGCCGTCAACCCTGGCGCTCAGGACAATGCGGTATGTCCCGTCCGGAAGTTTCGCCTTGGCATTTCCGTCCTGCCCGGTGAGGAGCGAATAGGAGCCGCCCCTGTTCCTGTCGGTAATGACAATGCCTATGCCGGCCCTGCTCTCCGGGCTCATTTCCTCCGGGTACAATGGCCTGATGGTCAATACATTGAGACTATCCTGATAGGGATTGACATCCGACACCCGCAGGCATCCTGCCAATGCCGCGGCCATCATTATCATATACAATGTCCTTCTCATATCTTTCAGAATTTAAGCCTGCACGTAAGCCCATAGTAGAATGAAGGGGTGAATATTGCGCTCACGCCTGTCGCCCTGGACTTGACATACATTCTCGAGTTTGTGAAATTGTTGGCATAGAAGGAGATGGAGACGTGGTCCCCGATTTCCTTCGTGACGCTGAGGTTGGCCGAGAGATAGGCCCCGTAGCCGTCCCTGGCGAAGGTGTAGGCATTGCCGGAACGGAGAATGAGGTTCGCAAACTCCGGATTCAGCGCATCCGAGGCCGTGAAGTCGTGCACGGCTCCGGTCTCGTCCATATATTTTACCGGCATTATCGCCGTGTAGCTGTCCTGGCCGTATATGCTGCCCGCGTCGGAAGGTCCGCCGTCGGCCGTCACCTTGTATGCGTACTCCTGTCCGTTGTACTCGGAGAGATTGCGGAAACGCTGAAGCACAGACATTTCCAGTCTGCAGGTGATGATGATTCTGGCCTGCGGGATATGGGTGATGGAGGTCAGGTTGGCGTCGAGGGAATGCGACCTGCGCCCGTTCCAGGTAGATGGGGCATTGCCTCCGGAGGCATAGATGCCGACGTACTGGTAGGACCTGTTCTTCAGTTCGGTATGCGACCAGCCGGAGCGGTAATATGCTGCAAGGCTGTTATCCACGTATCTGGTCCAGGACCAGGCGGCATCGAGCCTGAACTTGGTGAGAATCGGGTTGATCTCCGGGAAGTCCAGGGTGAGCTCGGCTCCGGCCCTGTGGATGTCGGCCCCGTTGGAAGGGAGCTGGGACTCGCAGAATGTGTAATCGGTCACCTTCACATCCATCGGGGTCCAGTATTCCTCGTCCGAGGCCCTCATATAGACCTGGCCGGTCTGGCTGTCCACCCTTACCTGAGGGTCGTCAGGCATGGCGAATCCTTCCGGAATGGACATTATGCTGTAGGAGAACGGGGAATATACGCTCCTGAAGGTGTACGGGGAGGATGTCTTGTTGTAGAAGCCCACGAGGGAGAGCGACATTCCGGCGAACCAGGCGTCGATTCCAAGCTCGGAATTGCTGTTGCGCTGCCAGCGCAGGTCTTCATTGAACAGCATCTTGTATGGCTGGGTATAATAGACATAGGAGGCGTCGTCCCCGTGAGAGAAGCCGAATGTCTGGATGTCCCTGTACTTCTGTTCCGGATAGAGAATGTAGAATGACGGGAGTTTCTCGCTGATTCCCCAGCCTCCGCGGAAGGAGAATGAGTCGGATATTCTCCACTTGAAATTGAACCTCGGGGAGAGGCTGCTGACATTCCTGTACTCGGTGTCTTTCACGAAAAGGTTCTCGAGCCTGAGTCCGGCGGAGAGTTCCAATGTCGTCCTGCCTACCGGGAATGTGAAGTCTTCCTCGGCATAGACGGCCAGGTTGTGCATGAATGGATACTGGCTGTAAGGTCTTGGCCTATAGCCGTTTGAGGCAAGGGAAGGATCCGTGAAGAATTCGCCTTCGCCCACATTTCCATTGGCTTTCCACTGCACGCCGGCCTTGAGTTTGCTGAGCCTTCCGGCATTCTTCCGGAACCATTCGTATTTGAGGGATGCGGCATAGTCAAGTTCCTTTGAATCAATGACTTTATCCGCAAAATAATTCATCGGCAGCCGGTCTGCGAGATAGTAGCCCTCAAGCTCGGAATGCACGGACGGGAGGACTGATGCGGAGGAGCTGTAGAGGCGCTCCCGAGACAGGTTGTCGTTGCAGTTGACAGATGCGTCGAATTTCAGGTTGGTTATCCAGGATTTCTGGAGGAGCCAGGTGAGGGAGGTATTGGCCCTGAAGACATTGTCCCTGACCTTGGACCAGGTGCCCTGATAGGCGTCGGGGTCATTCTTCGAATTCATACCGCCGATATTTCCGGTGAAGCCGGCCTCGAACTTGAGAACTCTGCTGAATGTATTGCTGTAGGCGAGGGAGAATCCGCGCCTTGAATATGAGGTGTACGGGGATGTGAGCTTCGCAGTGGCCCGGGTCCACTCTGCACTGAGGTTCAGGACTCCCCTTCCCTTCTGCAAATCAATGCCTTTCGATGCCGAAGCCTGATATGTCCGGGGATTGACGGAGAATGTGACATTGAGCGGGGTGCGGCCTTTCTTGGTATTGATCCTGACCATTCCGCTGCCCAGGTCGCCGTACTCGGCCGACGGAACTCCGGAGATGACTTCGATGGAGGAGACGTTCTCGGTGGAGATGTTTCTTGTTCCGGAGCCGGTCATCTGGCCGAAGGATGCATTGTTCCCGACCCGGACTCCGTCCACCTCAAGGGCGGTCCCGAATGAGGCATTGCCGTAGGCGAGTCCTCCGCTGCGGACTGAAATGCGGTTGTCGGAGGTGAGGTCCGGATTGACCGTCTTGCCTCCCGGAAGGAGGGCGGAGATGTCGGTTACATTGCTCATCTGGAGATGCTCCAGGGCGTTGCTTCCGAATTTCGTGGACGTGTTCAGACCATCCTTGTCCCTTTCTGCTGTAACGGTTACTCCATTGAGGGCCAATGAGTTCTGATTCATCTTGATGGTAAGCGACCCGATGTCGGCCTTCACCGTGAAGTCCAGTTTCCTGTCCACGTACCCGAGGCAGGAGAACACGAGCCTGTAGGTCCCGGGGCGGATATCGGTGAGGACGAAACGTCCATTGTCGTCGGATGTGGTCCAGATTCCGGTATCCTCCAGATTGACAGCGACTCCTGGGATTTTCTCCCCTGTGCCTGACTCGATTGTGATTCCGGAAATGCTGAACACGGCGGAGGTTTTCTGAGCCCCGCAGACGAGCGGGAAGAGCAGAAAGACAATAAATGCCAATGTTGCCAGCCTCTTCATGTTGCAAATATATTTGAGTTTCGCTTCCGCAAAACTTGAATTGTCCGATGCCAGTTCGTTTGTGAGGCTGGAACAATGTCACGTTCCGGAGTCTGATGCCCTCCTGATGACATCCCGTCCAGCCACAATTGCAAAGTAAAGAAAATTTTTCATTACTTGTAATACCTATAATTGGGTAATTTTGCCGATTAAGGTACAACTGCGCCTGTGTCTGGACGGGAAGGCTGTATGAAAACAGGCCTGTGAGGCTGTATCCGGCCGGCATGTCCGCCCGGTAAAGGGAGGCTAATCCTGTCCCTTGTATGTAGGAGAGGCGAACCGGAAGATATCCGAATCCACCCTGGCCTCCGACATGATCTTCTCGAATTCAGCGACTTTCTCCGGGTACTGTGCGGCGAGGTCATTGGATTCCCGAGGATCCTCCGCGAGATTGTAGAGCTGGATCTGCCCTCCAGTGGAGACATTGTACTTCACGGCCTTCCAGTCCCCCTTGAGCACTGCCTGACGGCCATTGATTTCGTGGAACTCCCAGTAGAGATAGTCGTGCTCCTTCTGGCTCTTGTCCCCGAGAAGGGCCGGGAGATAGGATATTCCATCGATGGCCGCAGACTCCGGAATCGGCTTTCCGACCAGGTCCGCTACGGTCGGGAAGAAGTCCCAGAATGCGGCAACGTGGCCGGAAGTGGTTCCCGGGGCTATGTGCCCGGTCCATCTTGCGACGAACGGTACCCTGATTCCGCCCTCATAGAGGTCTCTCTTGATGCCCCTGAGGCCGGCCGAGGAGTTGAAGAACTGTGGCTGGGCGCCGCCCTCGGCGTGAGGACCGTTGTCAGAAGTGAAGACAATGATGGTGTTGTCGGCAATGCCGAGGCTGTCCACGAGGTCGGCGATTTCCCCGACCTGCCTGTCGAGCAATGTTATCATCGCCCCAAATGCCGCATGTGCCCGCGGCTGGGAGCCGTAACCGCCCTTCTTGTACATCGGGCCGTCATCGCAGCCTTCGAAATCATGCTCCGGGAGGAAGTCTCCCTCGCAGGCATCTATTTCATTTTCAGGCAGTCGCAGCTCGGCGTGAGGAATGACGGTGGCATAGAACATGAAGAACGGATGGCCTTCCTCGGCATTGTCCCTCACGAAATCGAGAGCCTTCTGATGGTAGAGATAAGGTGCGTACTGGCCCTCGTCGTGGCCCTGGTTGCCGGGGAGTTCGATTCTTTCGCCATTGTGCCAGAGATGGTCGGGATAGTAGTTGTGCGCGAGACGCTGGCAGTTGTAGCCGTAGAAATCGTCCACGCCCTGCTTCTCCGGAACGCCTTCAGTCCCGGGCGCACCGAGGCCCCATTTCCCGTAAACTCCTGTGGCATAGCCATTTTCCTGAAGGTAGCGGAAGACATTGTAACAGTCTGCGGGCAGCGGCTGCTGGCCTTCAACCGGAAATTCCTTATTGCCCCTGATCGGGGTGTGTCCGGTGTGCTGGCCCGTGATGAGGCAGGAGCGCGACGGCGCGCTGACCGATGTTCCGGCATAATGCCTGGTCATCAGGACGCCCTGAGATGCGAGCCTGTCAATGTTAGGGGTCTGGAAATGTGTCTGGCCCATGCAGCTGAGATCTCCGTATCCGAGGTCGTCTGCAAGTATGTAAATGATGTTAGGTCGTGCTGCCGGCTGTCCGGCCTGCTTTCCGGTGCAACCTGTGATTGCAAGGAGCGCAAGTCCCATGGCTGATTCTGTACGCATAGTGTTATCGGTTTTTGTGCGGTGCTAATATAGTGGATTTTTATGAAATGTCAGTGGTTCTGTGCTATATCGAGGAAGGTTCATCCCTTTGAGACTGAACCATCCGTGATATGGACACACGGCGCAGAAAGTTCAGGGAAGTTCAAGTCAAAGGCGATGACCCGGACAAAATGCAGGCAGCATCACCCCCAGATATGGTGACGGCAATGCCCCGAGAGACCGGTCGGACGGTTGAATTTAGTGCAGAGGTTCCCCTGGTCCGACAGGTAGACACAGTTGTTGCAGCAGGCGTCGGAGGCGGTGTCACGCCTGCGTGGCTCATCATCGGAAGAGTCCGGAGATGAACCGCCGCTGTCAAATCCGTCTTTGAAAATGCCATAGAGCGCTGTGAGAACGACCGCTCCTACGGCAAGATTGATCAGGCCTCCGACAAAGGAGCTGAAAATCTGCCTGATTCCGACCTGAAAAATGCATATCGCTGCTCCGATGATGATCACGGCGAGGAAGAGAATTGCGGCCTTGCGGCTGTTCCGGTCATGTCTGAACGCCAAGTAAATGATGATACACTGGAGTGCGGCCAATAATTCCAGGCTGAAAAGCGAAGAATGTCTGAAATTCGAGAACGCCCCGGGCAAAAGGACATAAAGCAGGTCGAGCCCTGCAAGGCTCAAAAGCATTTTCCTCCAGAGGGGCTTTTTCAATTTTTTCTCCGGAATGCCCATCACACAGCCACAGAAAAGGATCACTGTCCCTATGATTATCAGCCATTTGAGCAACTTTCTCAGCAATGATGACGCAGATACGGAGCGGATTTTGGATGAAATCGCATTGTCCAGTTCCTCGTCAAGGCATTCGTCCGCGCCGTCCAGAGTTATCGTGACCTCTGACCTTGGCACGAATACTTTCCTTCCGGCGAACTCAAAGCAGATGACATCCCCTTCAGGGACATCGTCAATCCAGAAAGAGTTGCCTGCGGTAATGCCTTTGTCCGCGATTGCCGTACAGGACTCGTCGCTGTAGAAAACTGTGTCATCGTGCAAGGTGGTGACATAATGCGCATATAAATCCTGGCCATTGAATATCATGGCCGTGGCAAGTATGATGCACGCACATTTCAAGGCTGTTCTCAAATTGCTCCGCATATATCTGCCCGCTTTTAGATTTTTGAAGATTACCCAGCAATATAGCAAAAGGCGACCGTAACTGCAAATCATTTAAATTTCCCACACTTTGATAATTCAGCTTTTTGTAATATCTTTGCAAAATCCAACCGATTCGACGCATTTTTGCGTAGTCCGTTTGCCCGAATGGCGGAATTGGTAGACGCGTTGGACTCAAAATCCAATGTCCTTAAAAAGACGTGCCGGTTCGAGCCCGGCTTTGGGCACAAAAAATGAGGGTGAAGACCCTCATTTTTTTGTGCCCAGTGGCTCAAGTCCGAAAGTGGTAATCAGGACGGGATTGACACAACTTCTCTTGGGAATCAGTCCATTCATACGTCGTCAATCCGCCAAAGAAAATCCTCCGGAGTGAACACTTTTGTAAACATAGTTTCAAACTCCAGAAGATGACGGTCCCTCGTGAGCAGGATTCGGCATCCGTTATCCTCGGCACAAGATAGTTGGAGAGCATCTTCACTGTCTTCAATTCCCATTTTTGCTGCTGCCTCCCATTGAGTCTTTGTCATCGGGAGGATTTCAAAATGCCTTAATAGAGTGGACAGACTCACAATATTGCTGAATTTTGACAGTACATATATAGCATTAACTCCAGTCAGAACCGAAATGCAAAGTTGGTATTGGGGATGTTCCCCGACCTGCATAACCTTCTCTGCAACACCGTCTCCCATCCGCCCGGTATAGTAGTCTATCACTATGTTTGTATCCAAAAATACCTTCACCTGTTCCATATCCTGTCAAATCTTTCATCACCGACGATCTCGTGGAAAGGCACAATCCCAGAGTATTTCTTTGTTTCCGCTCCCGGTTCAGAACTCAAATCCACTTTGGGCAGGAAACTGGAATTGCGGACGTCGTCCAGAACGAGTTTCTTAAGGTAGGACATAGCACTCATCCCCAGCTCCATTGACCTTTGCCTGATCGTTTCCACAAGCATATCGTCCAGAACCACGGATCCCATTGATGGGTCTTGGAATGAATTTCCTTCACCCATAGCTGTTCCTGTGACAGAAGAATATCCGTCAACCAATTGTGCCACATCCTCCACCCCGGTTATCTGGACATTCAACGCCCGAGAAATCTCCTGAAGCAGGGAAATCGTGAAATTGTGCTTTCCACTGAGCCATTTTGTCACTTCAGAAGGGTTGCGATGCATCAGCTCCGCGAACTGTTTTTTACCCAATCCTCGTAATTTCATAGCCTCCTCAATTTGGCGGGCGGCTACAGCCTGTCTTGTTTTATCACACCTGATCATAGTGCAAAGATAGGCATTTTATTTTTTGCTCAATTTATTTATAGATAAAATCTTTCTGCTTGTGGACCGAGCGGACGTATGAGGCCAGGATGAGCCCGATGAAGCAGACGGACATCCGGTATCTTCTTGCCCATGCTGGGCCCGTTTCATGGAAGGTTCAGGGGCAGTAGGGTGAACCTTCCACGCTGAAGGTCCAAATCATGGATGGTTCGACATAAAACAACGGAACCTTCCATGCTGGAGGCCCGTTTCATGGATGGTTCAGGTCTTAGAAGCGAACCTTCCATGCTGGAGGTCCATATCATGGACGGTTCAGCGGCCAAGGGCGAACCCTCCACACTGGAGGCCAATATCGTGGATGGTTCGATATAAAATAACGGAACCTTCCACGCTGAAGGTCCATATCACGGACGGTTCAGGGATACCGTCACGCAAATT
>OBLI01000796.1_pt1 | contig 32893 bp, 43 predicted proteins | sample 1519701 | NCBI WGS metagenome assembly OBLI01 (sample SAMEA3663005, study PRJEB22513) | pig gut metagenome | biome: pig gut; feature: pig-associated habitat; material: faeces | place: France | collected 2012 | reverse complement strand
CTGTTTAACACGGACGATATGATGCACATCAGAGGCCACCGACAAGCGACCGTTTGCCGCGCAGGCAACGCACAGATACTTGTCCCGCGCAAGGATGCCCTTGCGGAACATCCGCCACTGCTTGGACTTGTAAAAGCTCTTGACCTTTGCACTCATCTCCTCGCTGTCGTCGACCTGCAGCTCCTCTCGCGTTACCTTCTCAACCGGACGACACTTGTCACAGTACGTCTCGCCAAGCGGTATGACTGCGCCGCACTTGGCGCAGAGCTTATAAAACATCCTGCTCCTCCTTTGCAGTTGACTGCAAAGCGCACCCCCGAAGGAGTGCGCCCGCGTCTGTCCCTTGCCGGACTCGGACCGGCGTCCCGAAATGTCATACGATCGGGCTCTTGCCTGTTGAGTTAAAAGGACATAAAAGACGCACCTCCCGGCTCACAGAGAGGTGCGTCAAATGAAGGTGTCGCAGCGCGCGGAGTCAAACCGCGCCTCCGGGTTCATTAGCCCCGGAGATAACCGTATGCCGCCATACAAAAGCCCTGCTATTAAACCCGCCGCAGGGCGAGGCGGGAAGAAAGGAGAAAAGAAAAACCAGATAGGTGTTGTTGTCTATTTTTACTTCTACAGCATACCACAGACCTTAACTGTATTTCTCTGTATTTTCCTGTACACTTTTAGAGTTTATCAAAATTTCCAAGGCTTCGTTCGCCTTGCGGTTGGTCTTCCAGCACCACTCACAGGAATATCCCATTTCTTCCGCTATGCTCTCAATGCTCATATTCCTGCAATATCTCAAAAGCACAAACTCCTCCCACTGCGGCGGGAGCTGACGCGTGAGCGACAGAAGTTCGGTTTCTGCGGCAAACTTCCGCCGATAAAGCTCCACGATCTCTTCGCCCAAATCCACATACTGCGAAATTAGGCGGCTCATCTTGTCATCTGCTGTTTTTTGTATGGCTTCGCCCTGCGGCGCGGTAATCGATGTGAGCACATCAAGCAGTTCCTCGCGCTGGCGCTGTTTGAATGACAGCTCGTTGTTCATGTGCCGAATCCGGTTTATGTATTCCACTACTGTCGTAAAGATTCCCCCTTTTCCATTTTTGCGCCGCAGTGCGGGCAGTAAAATAAGCCGCATTCCTCTATCGGACCCGTCTTAGGCGCATCATCCTCGCACTCGTAAAGATCGACTCCGCAAAATCGCACCTCTCCGCAATTTGAACACCGGAATGCCCATGCGTATGGATTATCCGTTTCTGCCCTAATCCATTTCGCAGTTTTCGGCAGCGAGACAACTCGCAAGATTCTGTTAATTACAAGTGTGTTGTACACACCCATGCCGACTAAGACTCCGATAAAATTCCGAGTATCGTCCATTCGCCATTGCTCATTTTGTTTTTCCTCCTCTTCGTCGTGAAACTTGACTCATTTACAAGGCTTTAAAAAGCTGACATCAGTCAGCAGTTTTTCCTTTTTCTCGGTCGATTTGGCGGCTCGTCTTCGGGCTCCTTTATGTATTTAAAACACATATATCCGAATCTGTTTTGAATGCACTCGACAAGGCGATAGCCCTTCGGGGCGATCGGCGGGTTGTCCGGGCTGTAGCTCCGAAGCGCGACTTTTGCGTCCTCGCTGTCGGGCTGCCGCATGTTGCGGGTTGATAAATATCTATGTTTAGTGCCCTGCTCGGGCGTCCAATGGTCAAATAAGTAATTGGCAAGACCGGTGTAATCGCAACCGTGGTCTATACCGTTATAATAGTTGTGCTTGCGCAGGTGCTCGATCTGCACGATATCGCCATAGATCCACTGCGCTTTGATGATCTCTTCCGGCACGCCGTCGGAGACCATGTGGAAATGTATTCTTTTTGTGTTTCTGCCGCGTCCCATATAAAGATTGATTTTTGCGTCAGGACACGCGTATTGTAGTCTGCGTTTATATAATGTACGCAACCGGCGAGCCTCGCCCCAGTCGTGCACTTCGTGGTCATTGTCAAATGTAAGAGTTGAATATAGGGAAGTCGGTGAAAAGTTCTCGTTGAAAACTCGCGCGTGCTTCCGTCTCGCGATCATTAAATTGTGGCGCTCTCGCTCCTCGTCCGTGCGGAGCACCGGCTTGTACTGCGCTTTTGCGACATTGGCGGTGCGGTCAGAAACCGTGTAGACTTCCTGCTCGCAAACCGCGCCGGAAAATATTCGTTTCTTGACTCGCACCGCTTTTCACATCCTCATTTCAAATTTTCGTACTTTATCGAACTCATCGACGAAAGCTCGTCGAGATATCCGACAGTGTTCTCCGTCAGCACCCGCGTTGTGCTGATTGGGATAATCGCCATCACAAAGAATCCGGCTTTCGCCGCAAAGAACGCGCCAGACTCGGTCTGACGGTAGTACAGCTCGAACTCGTCCACATCAAGCGGCTCAAGATATTTCGATTCGACAAACTCTATTCCGGCCGAAGTCTTATATGGTATATAGTCGTAAGAGCCTATCCGCAGAGATATCGGCAGAGGATCGCAGCGCTCTTCTCCGTCAAATTCGTCTTTGACCATCTTCAAAAACGCTTCCGGCGGCTCGGCGGTGTATCGCTGCACGATTTTGTCCGCCTGCGTCGGTGTGATATCGAAAGATGTCATAAGCGAGTCGATTGAAAACACCGGGCAGTCGTTAAGATAGTAGGCGGCGAGGCCGTCGCCGAGCATCTGCGTTGTCATATCGTACAGCGATATGTGCTTATTCGCCTTGCACAGACTTATAATTTTTTTGATTTTCATAAAAAGTTCCTTTCTGCTTTATTAAATCGATGTCATCCGCCCGCGCGTTCCAGTCCTTTTTTGCCTCATCGCGCTCATCGACGCCCACCAAAAGCCAACCGTCGGAATTGATCTGAAGCTCAAGTTTATATTTTTTCGGAATGGAAGCTCCACATTTTTGACATTTGATGCAGAACATCCAGCCTATAATCGCGCCCCTTTCGGTGGACGCTGTCGTCACATATTTTGCCGGTGCTCCGCAAAACGGGCACCTTCTCAATGGCTCTCTTTGCGACTCAAACTCAAACATCGTAACCACCTCCGTTGCAGGCGTATTCTTTCAGCGCGGCGGCGGCTTGCGCCATAACGCTCTCGATGCACGCGCTCGACATGACTTCGCCGTCGTTGTGCGCCGGGCAGACCTGGCATGCGCCCTCTTTGCCGGATCCGCAAATCTCCGCTGCTTCTATAAGCTGTTCAAGCGTCAGGGTTTTCACAGTTTTCAACCTCCTTTGCCAGTCCGCATTTCAGCGGGCTGTTGTAACAAGGGTTCTTACAAGTGCCGATTTTCTGACACTGGAAACAGCAGTAGTTCCCATAACGGTGGTCGCAGTTAAAATGTGTGCACATCAGGATTCCGGCTTTCTTTTTATTCATCGTCCGCCGCCTCCATTTCCTCATTCCAGCAAGCTTTACACGGTGCCGGACCCGCTCCGGAAACAGCGGAGTACTGGCAACTCCCGCCGTAGCAGTTGGCGCGGCATATCCTCGGCACACCTTCTTTATCCGGCTTTGCTTTCGGAAACTTCTCGAAAAAGTCTTGCGCATAGGTTTTACGCGGGTTCTCTCTGCTCCATTTATGTAAAGTTTCAATCGCATATTCAGTATCCTTTCGCGAAAGGTTTCGAATCCCTTTTTCACAAAACTCATACAAAGGACATCTATCGTCCTTTCCGCTACAATCCAGGCGCGAGGCGCATAGCCTTTGCATTTCAACAAAAAACCTATCGTTTTACTGCAATCCATACTCAACCCTCCTGCAGCAGCGCTCCGAGCTTCTGCATCGCTGCGCGAAGCTTGGCGGCTGTGGTCTCGTCGTCCATCGACGCGATAATATCGCGCATGACATTGATATATTTCTGTATGCTGTCAAAGTAGACGCTGAATTTTGCGACCTCTGGCGAGGCGGTGAGCTTCGCGTCCTTTTCGACCTTTTCGAGCCGTCCGGTCAGCTCGCTTTTCTCTTTTTCGGCGGCGTCGAGCACCGCCTTGTATTTCTTCTCAAGCTCTTCGGAAACTGACTTCTTTGCTTCATCGCGTGCCCGCTCCACGGCCTCGGTGATCGCTTTCTCCTTGTCTTTTTTCGCCTTTGCGCGCTCTTTTTCAATCGCGGCGGCAGTGTACTGCTTTATCTCTTCGGCGGTCGGCTCGCGCATGACCGTCGCGGCAGGCTTTTCGGACGCCGCTTTCAGCTCCTCGCGCAGGCGGCGGACGGTGTCGGAAAGGTCTTCGTGCTCTTGGCTGCTTTTCGCGAGCTCGTCGCGCTCGGCGGTGATAAGCGTCAACTGCTCCTGCGCCTCGTGCAGCTTGCTGATAGTCTCTTTCAGTTCGCGGGTGGACATCTCCGCGACGTCGTTATTCTCCTCGACTTCCTTGCGCTCATACCACGGCAGAGCGGCGAGCATTCCGAGCTTCGAGATTCCGAGGCTTGCATTCGACTGCAAATATTTCTCGCCGAGCGACTCAAGCGCCTGTATATAGGTATAGGCTTGTCGCTGCTTGATACCGACATCCTGCTCGACATATTCCTCAAATGTCTCGTGTCCGAGCAAAAGATATTTGCGCTCGTCGCGCATCCTTTTTAGATTCTGGCAAAAGTCCACCATAGCGGACGCGGCAAGGTTGCCTTTTGCGATTATCTCGTAGTGGAGATTTAACGCCTCGTTCTGTTCCTCGCTCAGGTTCCCGCTGAGTTCCATGCTCCTGATTACTTCGTTCATACTTTTCTCCTCTCTCACGCTGCCGCGTGACTCTTTTTCTTTTTACTTCTGATGTATTCACTCCATGCCTTGACAAAAGTCTCGACCTCCGGGGTCTTGCCGCAATTATTTAGGCCGCGACACTGAACGGTGCGCTCGGTTTTCGGATTATATTCCAATGTGTAAAAAGGCTTGTCCGGCTCGCTTTTCTTTCTGATAAAAAAGATAACCGTCTGCCCGCTCAGGTGTTCTTTTGCATATGTAGCGACGCAGTGATGCAGCGCGCTCCCCTCGTCGATAAGCTCGGCGTGGCTTCGCGCCGGGCGGATAAGCAAGTTCCCGCTTTCAAAGGCAAAATCCCGCTCAAGCTTTTTGAGATGTTTCTCAAATTTTTTCTGCGCTTCGCGCGTCTCTTCGAGCTCCTTTTGCCGTCTTGCTTCCGCAAGGGCTTCGTTGGTGCGCTGGTGCGCCTGCGCGAGATTCGGCGGCAGGAGGATATCCTCGCGCTTGAGGTCAAGATTCAGCTTTTCGCAGTCGTTCCAATAGTCGCGGAGCGTATACGGCTGCTCGTTCTGCTTTTCGAGATATTTCACCGCTTTTTTAAAAGGCAGACGCTTTTCAATCTGCGAGACGCAATAATCGTCAGAGGCTCTGTATGCCTTCGCTTGTTCAACTGTGATTTCGTACTTTTTGGCAAGCTGCGCATAAAGCACGGCGTCGCGCGTTTTCACGGGTAGTTCGCGCAGCTCTTTTTTCGTCAGCCCGAGAGCCGCCGAAACGGTCTTCGCGCGGCGGTTGACAATTCCATTCGTCCACGAGTCGTTGACCGCGAGTTTGATAAAGCCTTCTTTTACCAGCTTTTCTGTCAGCACCGGATATTTGACATATGTATCAAGCCAGCCGCAAGGATTGTTGCCGAAGTTTTCCATATACGCCGACATCTGCGCATACCGCAAATTGGTGTTTTCAAAGGTCTCGTCATTAAATCCAAAATAGTGGTTTTCGGCATAATTTTCATCATTCGTATACCACGGCTGTTTCGAGCTCGGCTCCGGTATGGTCGCCATGCGCTCCCAGTTTTTCTCCCAGCCGTGGAAACCGTATGACCACCTTTTCGCCCACACGGCGTCAACGCCGGTGTTGTAATAGACCCGATATTCCTCAAAAAAATTGGTCTTGACTGTTGTATAGTCCAGGCGGTAATCGCGCTCCACGAATCCCGCCCGGACGAGGATTCCGCCGTCCCGCAGTTTCGTGGCAAAAAGGATATATTTTTGGTCATACATATATTTTCTGCCTCTGCCGCTGTCGCGGAACTCGACCGTGCTTTTGCACGCCGGGCAAAAGCCTATGTCCTTGTGTTTGCAGTTGACATTTTGCACATCGGCGGCGCTGTATGTCCGGCCGAGCTCAAGCACCACATCCTTGTGGCAGTGCGTACAGTGTCCGTATCTGACGCCGTTTTCGCGGTGCGTGAAGAGATAGCGGCTCCCCAGCAGGACGCTGTCGTCAACCCACTGCGCGACCTTTTTCGGCAGGCCGTCAATCGACTTGGCAAAAGCCATTTTTTTGGCGTGCAGATACTGTTCTTCGGTGATTTTCTTCGCTTTCTGTCCCATGTCGCCACCTCACAGCAGATCCGCAAGGTCAAGGCTGATGATGTTGTCGGTCTTCGGCTCTTCGGCGATTCCGTAATATTCGCGGATCCAAGAGTAGACCGTTTCGTCTTCGACCATCGCGCAGCCGTTCTCGGCATGCTTTCTTGCTTTTCCTGTCACGGCTTTCACACAGTCCGCAAGGCTCTTTTTTTCGTCCGCGACCTTGCCCGCGCTGATATCGTCGGTTATAAGCGCATCGATGATATACTGCGCTATGCGCTTCTGATTCGTGCCGCCCTTTTCGCCCTCGGCGTCGATTTTGGCTATTGCCTTTTTCATCAGTTCTGTCATTTTTTCTCCTTTAAATCGTGTTGATGTCGAGTTAGCTCGCTGAAAATTGCATTCTATTTTTCGGCAACACCTCTGTCGAGTTAGCTCGCCGAAAATTGCATACTAATTTCAAACCGTCGCGCGGTAAATTAGCTCGCGAAAAATTGCGTCCTAATTTCCGGCAACACCTCTGTCGAGTTAGCTCGTCGAAAATTGCATACTAATTTCAGATTGTCGCGCTGAAAATTAGCTCGCAAAAAATTGCGTCCTATTTTTTGACAACACCTCTGTCAAGTTAGCTCGCTGAAAATTGCATTCTATTTTTCGGCAACACCTCTGTCGAGTTAGCTCGCCGAAAATTGCATACTAATTTCAAACCGTCGCGCGGTAAATTAGCTCGCGAAAAATTGCGTCCTAATTTCCGGCAACACCTCTGTCGAGTTAGCTCGTCGAAAATTGCATACTAATTTCAGATTGTCGCGCTGAAAATTAGCTCGCAAAAAATTGCGTCCTATTTTTTGACAACACCTCTGTCAAGTTAGCTCGCTGAAAATTGCATTCTATTTTTCGGCAACACCTCTGTCGAGTTAGCTCGCCGAAAATTGCATACTAATTTCAAACCGTCGCGCGGTAAATTAGCTCGCAAAAAATTGCGTCCTATTTTTTGACAACACCTCTGTCAGGTTAGCTCGCTGAAAATTGCATACTAATTTCAAACCGTCGCGTGGTAAATTAGCTCGCGAAAAATTGCGTCCTAATTTTTGACAACACCTCTGTCGAGTTAGCTCGCTGAAAATTACATCATAATTTCAAATATTCCGATATTTCTTCCTTTGCCCGCTCCCACCCGGAGCACCAGACGGCGCGGAAACCCTGTCGCTCAAGCGCTTCAAGCCACCACTGCTGGTCGACCGTCGGCTTGTTTCGGCCGGCTTTCATTTCGATGTACAAGCCGTGGTATTTCCCCCGGGCGACCGGCAGGCAGAGGTCGGGCACGCCCTTTTTCATTCCCTGCCGTCGGAGCGCGGCGCCGTATGAGACACTACGCTTGCCTTCGTTCGGGATGTGGTATAAAAGCTTCAGTTCCGGGTGTGCGGCGGACTGGTATTCCGCCCACACAAAAAGCGCCTCCTGTTCCTCCGCTTCGCGGTTTTCGCGGCGGGTCGCGCTTGCCTGGTCTTTTTCGGTGCTCCCGCCGTCCGTCGAGTAGACAGTCAGGCTGTCCAGTTCGCACCCGCAAACGCGGCAGAGTCTTGTTTTGTCGCCGTCGGCAAAATTATATTCACGCCCGCACTTCGGGCATCTGTAAGATCGTATTTTCATATCGCGCCCCCGTTGACATCTTCGGGCAGCGGTGTTATACTGATAGCGGTGTTTGGTGTTGTTTCAACATCATTTGGGCGTCCTGTTACCGCAGGGCGTCCTTTTTCATACCTATCAAGCCTGCGCCATAAAGCCCGCTCGATGCGTTCGAGGTACTTATTCAGTGCCTCGCGACCGTCGCGGAAGCTCCACTCGGTCTCTTTACCGCCGTCCGTGTACCGCACGATATACTCGTCCTCACAGCCCGGACAGAACAGCAGCGTCACCGGCTTCGCGCCGCTTATCTCGACTCTTGTAACGACCTTGCTACAGCTCAAAGCACTGTCGCCTCCTCTTCTTTTTAAAATAATAGGCACAGTAATCGTCTGTCGCGGGAATCTCGCGGAATCTGTTGGTGTTGTAGGTGTAGGTGCAGCACTTCCCGTCCCAGCCGTCGCCCACACAGTCAATTTTCCGCAGCCAGTAGCAGCTTTCGCAGACCTTTTTCCTGCGCCACTTTCGCCCGCTCCCCGGCGCGTCAGTGGTCTTTCCCGATGACTGCATTGTGCCCGCTCCTCTTCGCCTTGATTTTGGCTCTGACTCTGTCCTCAAAGGCGATAAGCTTGTCCTCGCGGATAAAACCATAGATGATAAGTACGACGACGGCGATCTCAAACACCGTTTGGATTGCAAATTTCAGTATCATTTTCTTTGTCCTCCTTATTTTCAAAGCGCAGGCGGTCAATGCGGACCGTTGCCGTTAGCCTGCCTTTTTTGTCCTCGAGCTCGGCAGTCACCGCGAGCTCGCCGTTGATAATGCGGTATATGACCGCCGACACTCGGTCATATCTGACATCGCCGACAAGCGGCACGAAGTATATGACCGGTTTGCCGGTGACAAGCGCCTGCTTGACTTCTTCGTTATTCATGGCAATCTTCCGGTCGTTCGGGCAACGGCATCCAGTAGGTCACCTGTGGATCTTCCCACTCTGGATAGGCATCAAAATACCAACCATCTTCGTAGTAATATTCTGCAATTTCACATGCATCAACACACCGCACATTCTTCTTTGGCCTGCCACTAACAATCACAAGGACTTTATCACCGTCATCAACACGCGCATCATCCTTTGGCAGCCTGTCGTTGACACTTATCCACGGCCACGCGGTCAGCGCGTCGAGACGGTCATCTGCTATGCTGTTAAGCGCACCAATGCTGTCTTCTGCCTCTCGGATAATCGCGCAGCCGTGTATTCCGCAGTTGTGTTCATGTCCGCAGCCGGTGCAGGCAAGCGATCCGGTTTCCACTTTTAAGCGGCTAAGCGCTTCAATAAGTTCTTTGTTAGTCATTTTGATTCTCCTCTTTTCTCAAAGTTTTTGTGCGAGTGCAATAATCAAAGCGACGGATGCCAAAAAGCTCGGTGCGTGCCAAAATCCATCGCTATCATCGGTTATCAGCGAGTATATAGCCAAGATAAGATTAAGTAGTGCATTTAATGATAAAGACACAATTAACACTATCAAAAGCGCTCTCATTGCTCCGCCTCCTCAAAAAATCGGTGTCCGCCGATGGTGCAGACATAGGTCTGCGACTCGTGCCAAAGGCTCTGACACAGCGCCGGAGCATAAAAATAAAGTATTTCGCGATCCGTAGCGGTCTCGCCATCGTCAAAGACATCGGAGACCGCGCTTTTGACCTTGTAGCTCGGCTCGGGTCGGGCGGCGGTGTAGCCAAAGCTGCGGACGATTTCGAGCGGCCGCTTGTCCTCCTGCTCGCAGGCGTTAAGTATGCATTGGGCGACCGCCATCTGACCTATGTACGGCTCGGCTCCTGCCTCCGCCATGACTACCCGCTCGATTTCGTCACGCTCGGCGGCGGTCAGAGCGTATCTGACGCTTGCAGTTGACTGCAAAACCGTCTCCGCCTTTGCCTCCACCGCCGTCTCCGGCTCGGTCGGCTCGACATAATAGACCTCCGGCATCGCGCTTGTTATCTCCGGCAGAGCCGCGAGTATCATAATCGCCACCAGCGCGACGACCGCGCCGATGATAAGCAAGTCTTTAGTCATCGCTGTCGACCTCCTTGCGGACGGGCTTCGCGACCAGTATTCTTGTGGTGTTTTTGTTCGCAAATTCCGCAAGTTTGTCCGCCCCTGCTTCCAAAGTTTCGGCGGAAAGCCCGAATTTTTTCCCGGCATCCTTGACAAATATCCCTGTCAATTTGCAAGCGGCCAAAATCACAACGCTGTCGGCGATACTGACTCCGCCGAATGCCATCATGATCTCCTGCGCAAGCATTACGCACAGCTTGCCGGACAGTCTTGCCATTTCTTCGACATCGTGACGGTAGCACGCGCGCTGATAGTCCGCGCGGGTCTTTTTTAAGCTTTCAATCATTTTCTTTTCTTCCTTTCTTTTTCTTTTCAAGAACACAGTTTCTCAACCGTGCAACTGATTACTTTTCTCAGGTGGTCCTCCAACGCCATGTAGCGCTTCACACCACCGTGCTCGTTGTATTCGACCAGCGCCTGTGGTCTGATGTCATAACACCACTCTTTTTCGCGCAGGTACGCTGTGCCAATCGGCAAGACCTGTTTCTGCATCGCGCAGTAAATAAAGTCTTTCGACTGGCCAAGGTACCGCGCCGCCATTTCGACCGGCACGCTGCCGTCGATGGCGAGGATCTCCTCTGTCGTAGGTTTTCGCATGCTGATTTCGCTCCTTTTCTCAAGCTCCGTCGCGGTGCGCCACAATTCCCGTTGTGTCCGTACCGTGGTTTGTTTCCTGCCGTTTTGCCGCTGCAGCCGTACCGAGTAAATAGTCTGCTGACACGTCCAAAATATTTGCGAGTCGCGCAATCTGATTGATTGGTATTTTCCCGCGAACAACCCAGTTGTAGTAAGTTTTTCTCGCTATGTGCAACTGCGCGCAAAGTTCATCCTGCGTCAAACCCGCTCTTGCCCTTTCCGCTTCAATATTCGGATATTTAAGTATTTTTGCCATATTTTTCGCTCCTTGATTTAAAATACCCGTTTTGGGTTTTGTTGCCTCTATTATATACTCACTTTGAGTATTTTGCAAGCGTAAAAAATGCACAAAATGAGTATTGATTTTTTATACACAATACCCAAATTGGCAACTATCCGTTTTATTGTATTGACTTTATTACCCGAAACGGGTAATATATTGACAGAGGTGGTTATAATGTATAGATTTAAAGACGTGAGATTGGCAAAAGGCTTTAGCAGCATGAAAGATTTTGCAAAATTTCTCGGCATCCCGTATACAACATATATCAATTATGAAAAAGGCAAACGAGAACCTAAGTCTGAATTTATTAATGACTTTTGTGATCGGCTTGGCGTATCAATCGACTATATGACTGGCAGGGTTAATGAGCCGACTGCAATTTATGAGGGCAACCGCCTAAAGAATCTTCACGCGCCGAACATTACCGATGATGTCGTGACATTTCCCATCCTTGGCTCTATCGCCGCAGGATATGAGGAAGTCGCAATCGAAGATTGGAGCGGCGGCGTTATAGATATCCCGAAGAAATACCTAAAAGGACGCAACAAAAATGACTTTTTTGTATTGGAAGTCCACGGAAACTCGATGTACCCGCTCTACCACGAAAAGGATAAAGTTCTTATTTTGAAGCAGAACTACATCGAGAAGAACGGCGATGTCGGCGCAGTCATATATGACGGCGAGTGCGCCACGCTCAAGCGCGTTGATGTTTTTGACGATATGGTAAAGCTAAGTCCCGTAAATCCCGAATATCAGCCGAAAGAGTTGAAAGGCGCGGACATGGAAACATATCACATTCTCGGCGTGCCGAGATTGCTTGTCAGAGAAATAAGCTAAGGAGATGTTAAAAATGGCAAAAGGTAAGAAAAAAGTCAGTTGGGTGTTGATTATCGCGGTAATGTTTTTACTCGGCGGTATAATGGCACTTATCGAAAAAATCAAGGAAAGCGCCCACCCGGCTCTTTTTGCGGTGCTTATCGTGGTCGGCCTCGTGGCTGTTGCCGTCTGCGTGTTCCTGATTCTGCGACACGCAAAAAAGAAAAAGGACGCCGCGGTTGATTCCGTCGACATCCCCGACCGAGCTGTGCCGGATTCCGAGTTGAAAATGGCAAACATAGACACGACACCGCTTCCGTCCGCAGAGCCAGTCAAGCCGGTGGAAACATATGAATTTTATCGTGTAAAGACCGTCGGCGTTACCTTTAACAACGATGACGGCACCAGTCGTCAGGAGCTGATCCGTAAGCTGTACTACCACGAGCCGCCGTTTGCAAACAAAGAAATCGAGCTTGCGCTTGAAGAGTATGAATTTCGCGGCGAACCCGCTTTTAAAGTCCTTGCGGACGGCTATCAGCTCGGAAATCTGTCAAGAGCCGATGCTAAATATATGGAAGAAAACAAGGATCGCTGCGTAACGCTTTGCGGCGCAGAAATCGTCGGCGGCGACACTCCAAAAGATGACTTTTTTGACGACGACTACGACGATGATAATGATGACGACGATGATCCTCTCGATTATCTCCACCTCGACGACTTTGGCGATGATGATAATGACGATGATAACTATGGCTACGACCGTAAGCCTCTGACTTGGGGATTCCACTTCAACATAAAATTCAAAAGATAATAAAAAAAGCCCGCCCCTGCGGGAACAGGGACGGGCGGAGCATCAAACCACACCTACGACAGAGTGAGTTGATATATTTATTATATCACCCGCTCCGAAAAAGTACAAGCAAAGGAGCGGTATTTTTTATGAAAAATCCGAACGGATACGGGTCCGTGTATAAACTCGGCGGCAAACGGCGCAAACCGTGGATCGCGTTGACCCCGGCGCACTTCGTCGCCGACAGCATATCAAAAAAAAGAACGGTCATAGGCTACTACGCCACGCGCGCCGAGGCAATGACCGCCCTCGGGGCGTGGAACGAATCGCCGACCGCTCTTGTTCCGGCTCCTGCCGAAGAAATGACATTCCGGCAGCTATACGAAGAGTTTGTCAAGCTTCAGCGTTTCCAGAATTTATCCAAGCAAGCCCGCGACACCTATCTCGGCGCATGGAAAAACCGCCTTTCCGTTTTGGGCGACTACAAAGTAAAAGACCTGCGGACAGCTCATTATCAGGCGGTGATAACCAAGGCGTATGAAGACGGGCTTTCCGTGTCCTCGGTGCAAAAAACAAAGGTCTTTGCCGGAATGCTCTGCGACTACGCCGTACAGACGGATGTCATATCAAAAAATTACGCTTCTTTTACCACGCTGCCGAAAATGGAAGAAAAGGAAAAGACGCCTTTTTCCGATCTCGAACTGCACAAGCTCGAAGAGGCGGCGGAAAGGGGCTTTATGTATGCCGACCTAATAGTGATTATGTGTTATACCGGGTGGCGAATCAACGAGTTTCTGTCGCTCACGCGCTTCAGCTGGGATCCGGAAAACCACACTCTGACCGGCGGCGAAAAGACCGAAGCGGGCAAAAACAGAATCGTGCCGGTCTCGGACAAGGTCATGCCGTATCTGCAAAAGTGGCTTGATAAAAACGGTCCGACAATCGTCTGCAAAGAATATCGCGGCAAGCTCGTCCGCGTGACCGACAAGTATTTTCGCAACCAATGGTACTATCCGACGCTCGAAGCCCTCGGTCTGCCGCGCCTGACTCCGCACGCCACGCGGCACACCTTCGCGTCGATGCTTTATCGCAACGGCATCGACAAATGGGGAATCCAAAAGCTTATGGGTCAGGTCTCCGACGCGGCGACCAAGCGCTACACCCACATCGAGATGGCACAGCTTAAAGATGCCGTCAACTCGATTTGACCTAAAAAATTTGTTAGATTTTTGTTAGCAACCGTCAGAAAATCAGGTCTTTTGAGGTTGTACGAGAAATATAGAAACGCGCCGATTTACAAAACAAAAAAGCCCCGAAGCCGTTGTATATCAACGCTTTCGGGGCTTTTGCTTCTGGTGGACACGCACGGACTCGAACCGTGGACCTCTTGCGTGTGAAGCAAGCGCGACAATGCCGAAAGCCTTGAAAAATAAAGGCTCTCTGAGTTTTTTGTTAGATTTTTGTTAGCAACCGTCAGAAAATCAGGTTAAATCAGGTATGGCGAAAAGCTGTTGAAATTTTCTAAAATCGTGCTATAATGCAATTAAAGAGCCTCCGGCTCTATATCCTATTTCTTGTGGCTCTCGGTCAGACCGAGGGCTGCGTTCTTTATAAAGCAGAAAACCGGGCAGAGGAAAAACCCCTGCCCGATCGTTTTTTATATCATGCCGAGAAGCTTGAGCACCGCCACGATGATACCCGCGCCGTGAAGCCCGAGCATATTAAGCAGATTAAAAAGGATAGCTGTTATCATCACTCTGCCTCCTCGTCTGTGCCAGGATCTTCAATCGCCGAGCCCTGCTCGTGGAGATACTTGTCTGCGGTCTGTGCAGCCTCTGTGAAGCTATTGTTTTTCCAATATGCCGAGATTCCGACGAGCACCGAGAACACGATGCTGACGATTGTGTACAGCTCATTGTAGTCCGCCGGGATAGGTGCTTTTCCCGCAGCGGAAAGCGCCATGTTGACAAGTGAGATAATCAGCAGGATGCCGCGCACCCATGTGCCGACCTTGACATTGCTGATGTTTGCAAGGATGTCTTTAATTTTTGCCATTTTGATAGCCTCCTAAAATATGTTGTCTATGCCCTGCGCAGCGAGAAAATCACGCTGTTCGTGCTTAATTTTTGCGGCGTAATTAAGTGCCGCGTGCATATCGCCGTTGCAATGAGCGTCCGGTATGCGTTGTACGGCGCGGGCGGTCGCTTCGCCCAGGGCGAGGGCTGCGTTCGAGGTTGCGAGCAGATTTTTTTCAAACTCTCTGCGGTTCTCGTCGCGATTCTGTCGTTCGCGCTCAAGCTTTTGCTCCTGTTTTTCACGGACGGCGGCGAGCTTTTCTTCCTGTGCTACCCGTTCCGCCTCTTTTTTGGCGATTCTGCGCTCCAAAAGCCAAAACAAAAAACCGACGATGCCGACGGTCAACGCCGACGGTATGCCGCATATCGCGGCGATTTCTCCCACGGTCATCCGACTACCTCCAAATTTTTCACGGCAACCCAGCTCGCAATATCGGTCAGAAGAGCTTCCCGAACTCCGTCGTTTACCTGTATTTTGCCGACGGTATGTGTCCTTGTCAGCTGCGTGTTGGGGACAATAGATCCTCTTGCCGCCGTGAGTCCGCCGTAGGTCGCGCCGGGCTTTATTTTGACCTTGCTGCCGACAGCGACGGTCTTTGCAGTTGACTGCAAAACAGTCAAATCGGAGACATAGACCCATGAGCGAATTTCTTTGAGCAGTGCTCGGCTTCCGCTGACGGTCTCGACCGTGTGCTTTTTAAGCTTGACCCACGCCGGTATCTTCTGCCCGGTGGCGTACTTGCTGCCTTTTATCTTGACGATATCGCCCGCTCTGACGGTTGCCGTTGCAGGCTTGTCCTCACTCGGCTTGACTGCCGGAGCGGACTTTTTCTTTATGCCGTAAAAATCGGCGATAGCCTTGACGATAGCCTCTGCGCACTGCTTCTGTCCTGCGGCGGTCTCGACGTGTTTTCTGTCGCTTGCGGTATCAATAAATACGGTCTCTATCAGCAGAGACTCGCATTTGCAGGAACGGACAAAGCCGAAGTAGTCCGTGCCGTTTGCAGGGTTGATTTTGACCTTTGCGCCCCTATCGCGGATGCCGAAGGTATTTGCAATGCTCTTGCTGATTGCCGCCGCGAGTTTCTTCCCCGTCGAGCTCTTGTGCTTATAGTAGACCTCCGAGCCAGTGCCGCCTGAAGCGTTGAGGTGGATTTCCATTGCAAGGTCATAGCCGTGCTTGTTGACATGTGCTATTCTGTCCGTGAGATAGAGCGTCGCGTCATAGTTGATAACATCAGCGGTGCAGGCGTAGTCCTTGAACACCTTGCCTATGTACTTGCCGATTTTGCGCGCTATTTTAAACTCTTGATAGTTTCCGCCGAGTGCGCCGCTGTCATAGCCGCCTTTGGCTGATTTTCCGTGTCCTATCGATATGCAGATATTCATATCATTACCTCCCGTTATTCTATCGGCTCATTTTTTGTCACAACAACACCATCGCCAGTTCCTTGAGCAGAAAACATAATATAGCCAATGTAGGCGTAGTTGGTGTAGCTTGGGTCGAGCTCGATTTTATAATATTTGTCACCTAATTTTGTCACGGTTGCCATGCCGGACAACGCCGTGTACTGCTTGCACCAATAGCAGCCGCCCGTAGCGCCCGAAAAAGCACCTAAGCGCTCATGTCCACTACCCTCCAGTGTTGTGCCTTTGACATAGATGACATCGGACGGTTGTACTGCGATAGCACCCGTGCACCAGCAAGCCGCATCTGTGCCATAGAACGGCTTTGATGAGGACGCATACGCGCCATTGCGATAGCCCTTTCCGTCCCATACGCCGCTCTTAGTGCTCGGGTCTACGGCAAGCGGTAAGACATTCGTGTAGCTCGGCACATACACCGCCGCCGTTATGGTTATCTCAATATTTCCGCTGACGTCTGGAATATTGATAATGCCATCTGCGTAGTACAGCGCCGTTACCTCCGTGCCGCCCATTTTGACCACGACGGTCGCACCATCAAGCACATAACCGTTGTTGGCAGTAATGGTCGCATAGTAGGTATCGCCTTCGGTTACGGTCGTTGCAGCGTTGCTGTTAGTGCATCCCGTGAGGGTATTGGTTACGGTGTATTCCTGCGGCGGCACAATGACTTCACCGACGTCTCCGGAGACCATAGCCGCACGAAAAGTATTGATTTCGGCTGTCGTAATGCCATTGGCGACCGCCCACGCCACGACCTTCTCATTGTCATTCTCTCCGGTGTAGGTGTCCCGGAAGTATTTGATGAGCGGATACCACCCATTTCCATTGGTGACGTTATAATTGCTATTTCTAAACCGTTTGCCATCTGCCTCGTCTGAAAACGCTGTCAGCTCGTACTCCTTATCCTTGTCACTCTGCGAAACCCCAAGCAGCGAAAGCAGAAGGTAGGCGATTGTTCCCGTTCGGTCTGCGCCGGACATACAGTGGAAATAGCATGGTTTGTTTGCAGCTACGCAAGCCATCACCTTTTTCAGAACCGCTACCGTCCGGGCTGAGGCTGCGCTTGTGCTGACGGCGTTTGCGTAAAAGTCCAGTGACTGGTGAAAATACTCTACACCAGCACCCAACGGCGAGGTGGTAATACTGCCGGTCTCGCCGTTGTTGCGCAGGTCAATATCCGTTGCAACGCCGAGCCAGTCAACAATGGTTGCCTTGTCTGCTGCTGTAATATTGCCGAAATGACCGCCACGAAAGATTTTTCCATATTTGACGCGACCTCCGGTACAAGCCCAACCCCCAAGGTCTCGCACATTCCACACACTGGGTGTGTAGACCATACGCACACCACCCTCGGGCACAATCTTGTAGGTTTTTCCGCCAAAAGCAAATGTGCCAGCCTTTAACGGCTCAACGTTATAGATAACGCCAGCACCAGAAACTACGTCGCTTCTGGTCTTACCGCCCTGTGTAACTGTGAGTGTGGTGTTAGCCGGAACTTTTACCTTTAACCCATCCGGTTCTTCTTTGCTATAAGTCGTCGTCGCCGAGTAATATGGTATGACCTTCGTAACGGAGTAATCATTGGCGTTTTCGGTGTAGTCTACATCTGCCAGAAATCCCGCCGCCGAGAGGTTCATCTGGCGGTACTGGACAGTGTTTTCTAAACTATCGTCCACAATAGGGCTACCGGAAATAGCCGCTATTTTTTCTGGCATCTGGTCAAGAGTCATTGTAGCGGTTGAACCATCCTTTGCTCTTATCGCGTTTGCAATAGCGGTTATTTTATCAGTAAGAGCCATTCTCAATCACCCCCAGTTTTGTGTCAATCAGGGAATTAATGTGCTCATCCGTCACGGCACTCGGAATGTTTACCGTCATTGGCGCAGAGCCGTCATAGTTGCCGGTTACAGCACCTGTAAAGGTAATGGCGTGAGGGTTAGGCAGCAACGTGGGGATATCTGGAATATCTTTTTTCTCTGCCAGCGTCGTGAACATTGCCCCCCATCTGTTCCCGGATTTATCGCCATTAAGCTCAGCGAGAATATATACGCCGCTGTAATATACAATCGTCTGCGACACAATCATACTTAACGATTCGGCTATGTTGAATGCTGTAAAAGAAAGAAGCCCATATACGCCATGTGTATACTGCACCTTAACCGGGATTCCTGCTGATACAGCCTCGTACACCTGTGTAGGCGTAAGCTCATTCGTTGTGCCAGAGAGCTGTTCCTGCGCCAGTTTTTCCGAAAACTCCGTTTCCGTTCCTGTGTAGCCGCCGTCTTGGGCGTACTGGTAGGCGGATTTTCCGGCTGCGCCGTCAGCTCCTGTATCACCCTTATCTCCCTTTGCTCCTGTGTCTCCCTTGTCACCCTTATCGCCCTTATCGCCTTTTTCGCCTTTGAGAGCGGCAAGCTGTTCGGCGGTGAAATCGGAATATGTGAACGGGTCTCCTTTGTCGCCTTTTGCACCACGAGACGGCTTCCCGGTGTCTGCACTACCGATATACCAATTCCCGTTCTCACCGATGTGCGGAGTGACGCCGTCCGCGCCGGGGCTTCCGCTTGCTCCTGTGTCGCCCTTCGCTCCGCGAGACGGCTTGCCTGTATCGGTAGTACCTAAAAACCAGTTGCCATTTGCGCCAATGGTCGGTGTTATGCCGTTTGTCCCATCTTTACCGTCCTTACCGGGTACGCCTGTGTCGCCTTTTTCGCCTTGGATTCCCTGAATGCCTTGTTCACCCTGCAAGCCTTGTTCTCCAGTGTCGCCTTTGTCACCCTTGTCGCCTTTATCGCCTTTTTCGCCCTTGAGAGCGGCAAGCTGTTCAGTAGTAAAGTCTGAATAGGTGAACGGGTCTCCCTTATCTCCCTTTAAGCCGACATCAGAGCCGTTATATTGGAGCTTGCCGTTTAAGACAGAGAGCTTGTCGAGTGTGTCTTTGTTAGCGTGAGTGTGAGATTTAGGGACAAGCTCGTCGAGTGCCGTCTTAACATTTTCGACAGTCGGCAATTGCGTATTAGTGTAACTGACGTCTTCAGCGGTTGATGCCCCACCAGTACCACCGCTACTAATGGCTTTGCCGTCATAGGTCGGCTTGCCGTCTGACTCCGCGAACTTATCAAGAACCGCCTTGTTTTCGTGTGAATGCCGTGCGGCGGTGTTAAGCGCGATTTCGGCGGCGAGACTGTGACTCAACCGCTCTGTGCCGTCCGGGATTGACACCTTTGCAGAGCCTGTTATCATCGGTGCATAGCCGACTATCTCGCCGTCCGCAAAAGCGACAAGCTGTGCTGCCATGTTTCCGGGTTCGGGCACAACATCGCTTGTAATTTTGACCGTCACATAGCCGTCTGCAGGAGTCAGTAGCTCGGTTTGTAAATACTCGCCGACCGTCGACTCAAAGTAGACACGATAGCTGTCTGCGCCCTCAAGCTCTGCCGGGATAGGCAGCGCGAGCAGAGTAAAGTTATTTTCGGCGCGATAGCCGACATCATACCCGCGAGGGCGGGCATAGTCAACCGTTATCGTTCTTGTCTGCATCTTTTTCCGCCTCCCCGTTCTCGCCCTCTGTGGGCGTTTTTTCAAGCTCTGAGAGCATATCGGACAACAGCTCTATTTTGCCGCAGATTTTCGCAAGCTCGAGCTTGTTGAGTTCGAGCTGCTGCATTATTTGAGAGTTGTGCTTCTGCAAGGCGTCGCCCTGCGCTTTGACCTCTGCGATTTTCTGTTCGATTTCGGTTTTTGTCATTTTTTCACCGCCTATTCGTCTGCAAATTTCAACCGTCTGCCATTAAAATACAAAAAGTCGCCATTTGCCGTAAGTGTCTTACTGTATGTCGTGCCGTTCTGATTGCTTGTCTGAAATGTTAGACGCATAATATTATCAGCCTCTGTCCACGCATAAAGCCCAGCCCAAAGCGTGCCGGAGGTCTCGTCCCTTATTTCAAAACCCGCTCCCGGTGTCTTTTCGGCGTTCATCTTTGCAATACCAACGCCAAGTTTAAAATTTGTTCCGCCGACGGTTCTGTGGTGTATCAGGCTTTCAAACTGGTCATATTTTGCCTCGTTTGTCTCGATGCATTGTCTGATTCTCGTTCTGCTTTTTTCGATAATCGCGAAATCAGTTGTCCAATTGTACGCCAAACCGCCGACGGCAGGCATCGCCGCAGAAGCGTTCGTGGTTGATGCGCCAAACCTAAAGCCTTTCGAGGACTGCCCGTTGAGTGTAAACTCCGGCGCGGCGATAGTCGCATACCAGTCGCCGCCGAGTGCGGTTTTAAACAACATCGAGCTGCCAAAGGTCAGATATTTTTTCCCTGTTCCGCTCCCTGTGCCCGCGCCCTGATAAAGGTCAAGCACGCCACCGGACAAATCCGCCTTATAGCCGTCGTCGTTTAAGATTGACAGAGTACCGCCGTCAAGGTTTATATCGCCGCCAGTGATGTTGATGTCAGAGGCTTCGATGTGACCGGTTTCGAGGTTAAAGGAAAATTCGCCGTTTGCGGACTGCATTATTCCGGCTTTTATGATGTTTGCCGTCAGTGTGCCGGTGTCGATAAAGTCGGCTACGATGTGACCGTCCTGCGTGATTGCCGTCTTGTATGATCCGGAGTAGCCACTGGACGAGTGACCAAAGCCGGAAAGATTAAACCGCCATATGTTCTTGGTGGTCGAGATGTCCGGCGTGTCCATGATTAAAATTTCCTGCGGATTCTGCGACGGATTTAGTCGGACATATCCGCCGCTGTTCCCGGTGATGGCCGCCGTTGCGTCGGCTATCGCCTTTTCATATGCCGCCGTCAAGTCGGACTTCGCCAAGACGAGCTGACCGCGCAGGTCTTTAGTCTCGTTGACCGTCTGCTTTATGACGTCGGCAAAATTCGCACGCGGCGAGCCGAGGTCAATGGACGTGTACCGCTCGCGGAGGACATCATATACAGTTTTAATTACCTTTGCTTTGATATTGATGTTGAGGTCTTTGTGATAGATCTGCACCGTGTCGCAAAGGCTGACCGATTCAAGCTCGGAAAAACTCGCGTATTCCGGCGACTGCGACAAGTCCACAAATGACACCGTCATTGACACGGTCGGCGAGTTGATGTCATTCGCCGCCGCATATGCCGACACCGCCGAGTCAAGCCCGCTCTGCGTGATTTCGCTATCGCCGCCCGAAAAATCGGACGAAAAGTCGCGTATCAGCGTTTTTGCATTGATGCCGCTTGAGTTTGTCACGGCCTTATAGCTGTGCAAGTCGACATTGTCGTTTTTGACATAGCCATATATGCCGGTGTATGCGCTGTCCATGTCGATATCGCACTTTAACTCCGTCATGTTGCGACCGTATGCAATTCTGACCCCGCGATCTTTGCCGCGTGCCTTGTGCAGCTTTATCGTGTGATTGTCAAACTCGTACTCGCCGCCGTAGACATCAAGGACGGAGCCGGACACTCCGCCGAGCGCAGCGCGCGCCGAAACATTGGTCAGTGCGATTGACGACGACAGAGTGATATCTGTCGTCGCCACGGAAAAGCCTGTGTCCTTGCCGAGCTGATTTTTAGCGGCGGTCAATATGGCGTTGATGGCGACCTGCGCGTTTCCGGATGCCGAAACGGTCGGCACCGGATAACCGGAAAGTGCGTAGCTGATATGCTCGCAGCTAACGGTAAACATGCCGTTAATAGGCTTTGACACTTTGCGGATGTGGAAAAACTGATTTGCGGCGGAAGCGTTTGGTTTTGCCTTGACATATCGGTCAATGACAAGGTCGGCGGCATACCGGCCGAGCATCGGATATTGAAATTCCAGCTCGAAAACGCCGTTGCGCTCCTCCGTGCATTGGCAGTCGCTCGCCTCGGCAAGCCAACCGATCTTTGTTTTTGCGTCCGGCTTATAAAGTATCGGTATCATAAGCGCCTCCAGTGCGGCACGATCTCGACCTTGGTCACGGTTCCGCCGCTCCAACTTATAGCATTTTCCCCGGGTGACAGCACCGGAAAGCTGTCAAAGTTGGCTCTGTCCGACTTTCCGGTCGCGCCGGTATAGACAAGCTGCAAAGCACTGTCGCACTCGATATAGCTGCCGATGTTTAAAAACGGAAAGGCTTGACCACCAATCGAAAGCGTGATGTTTCCACTGCCGTATATCTTGATATAAGGCAGCGCGGAATACGCCGTCGGATTGGTGATTTTTCCCGCCGCCGTCAGTGTCGTTTTGGTATCGCCGGAAGTCAGGAAGCGAAACGGTTTGCAGCTGAACACCAGCTTTGCCGTGCCGAAATTCCGGATCTGCTCGTCCCAATCTTGCCCGCTCGTGCAGATCGCCATGCGATAGCTGCTTGTGTCGGAGCTATCCGCTAGTTTAGCGTATGTCGCACTGCCGAAAAGCCAGTCTGCGACAGCGTCGCGGTTTGCCGCGATGTCTTTGCAGCCTACCGTATAGGTGATTTCGACATTTTCAAGGTCGTCAATGCTCGAGTCGACTATCAAAAGTCCGGCGCGGCCGGGAATCTTTTGCAGATCATACGGTCGCGCCGGTGTTTTGTTGATTGTTGCCCCCTGCACTACAAGGCCGAGGTCGCTTGATTTTTTGGAATTGAAAGTGAAAGTTTTAGGCATATGCCCGCTCCTTTCTGCGCATCTCGTCGTAGATTTCCTCGGCGATGCGCGAAGCGAGAGCTCTCACATCGCCCCCGCCGTCTGCGGCGTTTATGGTGACATTAAAGTTATAGACTTTATTGCCGCCGCTGACTGCCGCCTGCGCTCGGCGCGCCGTGAAATTCCCGGTTGCGTTGATGTCGACATCCATCGGTATGGAGTCGGTCATTCTCTTTGCGACATCGCGCATCGTGGTTTCAAAGCCGACGCCAACGCCGAGAGCCATGTTTTTACCGATCTGGTCGCGGAAAACGGTCGACGGTGAGTGTATGCCGAGCACCGATTTCATCGCTTCCGTGACGGCAGAACCGAGAGACTTGATTTTTCGGATAAGCCAGTCTTTCATGTTCTTAATACCGTTCCACAGACCTTCGAGAAGATTTTTGCCGAGTCCGGCAAAAACGGTTGACGGCGAGTGTATGCCGAAAAAGTTTCTGAATCCATCAAGTATTGCTTTGCAGACCTTGACGATTGCATCCACAACAAGACCTTTGTTGTCCCACAGTCCTTTGACGATGCCGCCGATCAGCTGAAATGCCGCCGGAACAAGACGCGGAGCATTTGCGATAAGCCCGGTCGATATTTCTATCACCAGTCTGACCGCCGAGTTGAGAATTTTAGAAAGATTATCATCCTGTAGCAGTGCATTGACAAGCGAGTCGACGAGCGTAAACGCCGCATCTATCACTTTGTCGATGTTATCCGCAAGCGCGCCGACGAGCACGACAATAAGCGTGACCGCCGCCTGCATGATAGGATCTAAATTCGCGACGATTCCGTCGACCAGAGTAAAGACGACATCAACCGCGCCGGAGAGTATCGGCGCGAGGTTGGAGACAAGACCGTCAAGCAGAGAGTTGACCATCTGCGCGCCTGCGTTAAGCAGTGACGGCGTCTGCTCTAAAATCGCATTGATAACATTCTGCACGACCGGAGCGGCGTTTCTAACGACCGCCTTAACCGAGTTTAAGAGATTCATAATCATCGGTTCGAGGTCGGCTTCGCTGTTGCCGAGGTTTTCCTTGAGCGTCTGCATTGCCGCCTGCGTCATGCCAATAGATCCGCTCAGTGTGCTTTCCGCTTCACGCGCAAAATTGCCTGCATACTGCTCCGTTTTTTCAAAAAACATCTGCATCGCAAGCTCGGCTTTTTCGGCGTTCGATGCCTTATTCCAGACAAAGTTGATTCCTTTTCCGGCAGCATAAGCTTCGAGCGTCGTCGCGTTCATAGCCACGCCGAGGTTGTCCATCATTGTAAAGTTGCCCTTGGCCGCGCCTGCGATAGACTCAAGTGCCTGCGATGTGTCGATACCCATGACGGACGCGACATCGGTCGCGCGCTGCATAGCCTTTGTGGTCAGCTCAAGGCTTCGCTGCTGTGACAAGCCGGAGCCCTGGAACAGCGAGCCCATTTTGTTCGCGGTCGCGAGGTATTCACTTTGAGCAACGCCCATGTTTTTATAGGCTTCTTTACTTTTTTCAACGACTGCATCGGCATAGCTGCCAAAAACAGCCTCAGAGCCTCCAAGATTCTGCTCGAGCTCGCCAAAAGCGGAAACTGATTCTTTGACAAAATCAACAAAGCCTTTGGCTATGCTTTTACAAGCGGACGCGATACCTTTTAGGCCGTTGACGATAACATCTCCTATGACATTCGCCTTGACAAGATCGCCGAACTTGATGCTTTTCTTTCCGGCTTCTTCGAGGCTGTCTCCGGCTTCGGAAGCGCCTTTTCGAAAATAGGTAAAGCGCTCCTTCGCATCGTTCAGCTTGTTCTTCAGCTTATCAAAAACATTGATTTTTTCTTTGAAAGTTTCAAGCTTGTCATGCACGTTTTTCAGCGACGCGCCGAACTTCTCAATTGCAGTCTCAGGCTTCTTTTCCTTGACCTTTTCAAGCTCTTCTTTCGTTTCGTTAAGCTTGGCGTTCGTTTTGGCAAGCTCGGCTTCGGCGTTATTAAGCTTCAGAGTCCAGCTTCTTACCTGTTCCGAGCCGTCGCCGAATTTTTCGTTTGCTTTTTGCAAGGCGGTTTTGATAAGCTCGATTTTTTCCTGCTGCTTTTCCGCAGACTCGGACAGTGTTTTTCCCTGCGCCGTCCACAGCGCCATTTGGTCTTTGTTTTCAAGAAAAACGGCACTGTTTTTCTTCATCTCGCTTTTAAGGACCGAGAGACTTTTGTTAATGCCGGTTACGGCGTCTTTAAAGTCCTTTTCGCCGTCAAGCACTATCGCGCCGCGCATTTTTAAATCATTAGCCATCATCCACCTCCTCCTTTTTGACTAATCCATGCCATATGCAATAATTTTCAAACAGGCTTGTGACTTGCCGCAAGGTCAGCCGCCAAGCCTGCGCAAAAGAAAAGCCGAGTAATGCCGTCGCTCTGAAAATCCAGAGGTCAACATCGACGATTACTCGGCTTGGCTGTTTTTTGTTTCTTCGAGTCCTGCCGCTTCTGCCACGGCATCGACGGCGGCGTTCAGCTCATCGTCCTCCGGCAGCTCCTCGGCGGTCGGAAGCGACACGCCGAAGGTCTGCATCAGCACGTCGGTGTACTCGCTGATGTTTCCTATGTCGATTTTCCTGCCGATATAGCTCTCGGTGACATGCTCGAGCTTGACATCGTGGTCGTCGTTGTAAGCATCGACCGCGTCGTTGATAAGCACGGCAAGGATCCACTTAAGTTGTTTGACCTCACTCGACGCTTCAAAGACATTCTCAAGCTCGCCATACCTCTCCTGCAGCTGTTCGATACAGTTCAGTGTCAGAGCGACATTATATGTCTTTCCGCCGATAGTCAGTGGAACCCGTCTTTCTTTTGTTTCGCAGATAATAGCGTTCATAAATAGACGCGCGGGCGAGTTTCCCCGCCCGCTCCTCCTTTTTGGTTTATGTGTCGGAGACCGTGATTCCGAACTTGGTCTTAAGTGCGGAGATCGCCTCGGCGGCGGTGGTGTAATAGGTCTTGGTGCGCCATGCTCCGGACTTGTCCGCTATAGCCTTGCCCTCGAGCGACGAGGTGTTAAAGGTGATGTTGTCGCCTTTGGTGGTGTGTGTCTCGCTCGGAAGCGAGAATTTGACCTTGTGGACAACATAAGTCAGATACTTTCTCACGCCGTCCACGACCTCGACGGAAACAAAGCCATATCCGCCGTAAACAGGCGCGTCTACGGCCTTAGATGTCAGCACGACGGGCTTCGGAGTCGTCGAGCCCGTGCCCTCGGTCTTCGTCTCGCCGAACATACTCACAAAAACCTCAACCGGAATAGTTGACGTTTCAAGCGTGATGTCGGCATCTTTAAATTCTGTTTCATACTCCGCCAGCGCGTCGTCGGCATAGAGAGAGCCTTCGACCTTGTTCGGCTTGACTTCGGTCTTGACCATCTTGCCGACAAAAGCACCGTTTTCGTAAGTGATCGCCGAGTCAGTCTCTGACTTTATCGGCGCAAAAACAGGCAGAGATGCTTTAAACTGGGCCATTTTTTAATCGTCCTCCTCATCATTGACTACGCCCTCGATTTCGGCATCAACCGCGATCTGGACATAGTTTTTTTCTTTGTCGTACAGCTCCGCAGTTGACGTGACCGTAAAGCCCGCCGCGCGGAGCCGTTTTCTGATTTGCTTTTTATATTTCTGCGGATTGTTCCGCGTCCACAGCGACACGCGCACATATGTGCCGTCATATATCGGCTCATCGTCCGCCCAAAACTCCGGTCGCTCGTCAAGGTAGGAAAAAGTGATATATTCCTCGTCGTCTCCGGAATAAAAATTCGGATATATTTTCATTCCAAGGTCGCCGAGCGCGGACCTTATCAGCTGATTCACATTCATCACTTTAACCCCGTTTCTTTCTTAAAAGCTTCCGCCATCGCCCGCTCGCACTCACTCTTGCTGTCGTTCAGAGCTTTTGTTAGGATTGGTGTCGGCGCTTGCTTTTTCGTGCCGTACTCCATGTGCGCGAGAATCTCCATGTTGCGGACTGGCGTTTTGCGCTCTTTAAGCTCGCCTTTTGAGTTAATGTACTGTGTCGCAACTCCGGTCGGTCTGACCGTGGCGATATATGCACCGTCTTTCGTCCTCTTTGCGCGGGTCTTTTTGACGCTGTCAATCATCGTACCGGTTCTGCGATGTTTCGCAAGCTCGGCTTTGACTCGCTTTTCGAGGATCGGCACCGCAGCATTGACCATCTGCGGCGCGTACTTGTCGACATCCGACAGCTTGCCGAGACTTCGCAAAAAAGCCGGATCTATTTCAAAATCAAACTTTCCCATTCAGTCCACCTTCATGTCGGAGCAGTGCAGTTCTGTCAGACCGTCGAGGCGGTCATAGACGCGCGTTATCTGCAGCTTCGTTTCGCCGTCGTAGACAAACTTACTGCGGCGGTCAAAAGACCGCGAGCGCACGACGTAGACCCGCTCGACTTTCATTCCGGCTTGCGCCGCTTCATAAAACTCGCTCGACTTCGACGACTCCGCGTGCGCCCACAGCGGCAGGCGCCGCTCGGTGTTTTTCTCGTAACCGTCGGCGTCCTGCCCACTCTTGTCGATATAGGCGACCTCAATTCTGTTTTTCAGATACATCGGCTCCTGCCTCCGTTCTCAGCTGCAGTGCAAAACTGTTAAAAAGCTTCTCGGTGTTCGCCGACACCGTGCGGTTCAACTCGCCGCCGTCGTACATATCACGCACGGCGACGAGCACAAGAAACTGTGCGCGCGGATCGTTAAGGTCGCAGTCGTCGCCGACAGCGGCCGAGAGGAACTTCTCGGCCGCGTCAATGAAGCCTTTTATCATTGCGTTATCGACATCATCGTCAACACGCAGGAAGCGTTTAGCTTCCGCAAGCGATACGGCCATTTCTCACACCGCCTTAGCCGTTCTGCTTGCCGGACTGCAGGACAGCAATCTTCTGATTATTTTCGACCTTGGAATCGGCTTCGAGCCAACCGACAACGCCCTTGGCGTTCTTGTCGGCATACTTCTCGTTAAGCACCTGCAGTTCAAGCTGCTTGGCGATTTTCAGCGCCATGCCCGAAAAATCACCGTAGAGGACGGGGAAGCCCTCCTGCACGGTCGCCTCGTCCATAGCGTCGGAGAGGTATACAGGAGATCCGAGTATCTTCCAGCCGAAGCCGTTCTCGATGTCCTTCATGATGTAGTCGTTATTGTTGTTTTTGGCTTTTCTGAGCGCTGTAAAGGTCTTGTTGCTCATGATCCACATCGCATTAGACTGATAAATCTGCGGTATCATTGCCTGCATTTCAATCAGCGTGTCAAAGGTAATGCCCGCAAGCGTGTAGGTGGTCAGTGTCATCTTGTTGGTGGTCGAGACCGCGCCGGTCATCTTGCCGCTCGTGCCGTGGATAAGCTCGCGCTCGAGCTTGACGCGGAAAGCCTCGGTCATAAGCTCCTCAACCTTTGCAACGATGTTGATATCGGTGTTGTTGATAAGCTTGTTGGAAATGACGGTAAGAGCACCAAGCATATATCCGGAGAGGTCTACGCTTGTGAATTTGCCCTGACCTGCAGTAAGAGCGGTAAACTCGTCACCCTGATACGCAGCGGCGATGTCGCCGGTCGGGGAATCGGCAGAGGCGTCGGTACCGTAGACAGGTATGGACAGAGCGCCCTTGGTGTAGTACTTTGTGGCCTTTTCAATAATCGGCGATACGTTGACTATATCGGTGATTATTTTGTTCGCGATGGTCTTGGGGATGATAGCTCCGTTCGAGCCCTGCGACATTCCGGCAGAGGCCGCCTTTCTCAGATATTCGACAAAGCTCTTCTCTTCGCTGAGATCTGCACCGCCGTTGTCGTCGTGCTTCTCGGGGTCGATCTCATCCTGCTCCGCCTCAAAAAGGCGCTTCTCGGTCTCATACTCGCCCTTGAGGTTGTCGACCTCGTCGAGGCAAGCCTTGACAAGGTCAACCTCGCCCGCTTCATTGTGCTGCCTTGCCTCTTCGGTCTTGGACTTGATTTTGGCAAGCAGATCTCTCATTTTCTTATTCATCGTTTGATTCCTCCATGTAGATAAAATTTTCACGGATGCGTATGGCATCCGTGTAGTCTGTGGACTTTTCTTTTCCTTCGGGCGGTTCCTCGCCCTCGAACTCTTTGGTCACGCCCGCCGCGCGCTGTGCGGGAACCGCGACAAAAGAAACCTCATAAGCGTCGACCGCGCCGACAAGCTTATAAAAGCAAAGCGCGCCGTCGTACCGTTTGCCGCGATAGTGCTCGCACCGTCTGGCGTCGCCGCCGCAGATAGAGCACTGCGCAGACTTGACGCTACACCCGACGCTGCACTCCTTTTTGATGCCGCCCTCGATTTCGGCGATGAGCTGCCCGCTCGTTGCCTTAATGCAATAGCAGTGTAAGACAAGCTGTTTATACTCTTCGCCGGTCTTGGTGGTCTCGCCGGGACTGGTGATAACCTCCGCGTCAAAAATCCGTGCGCACTGATTTGCGCTCTGCGGATTGTGGTCGCTTATTACGGTTTTGCCTTTGTACAGCTCGGCAAGCTGCTCAAGCGTCTCGCCGGAAAATGCCTCATAGTCGCGGTCAATCTCGTTGTCGCAAGCGACCATTTTAAAGGCAAATACCTCTTCGGCGGTCAGCTCTTTCAGCGTGCAGGCGTTGATTTTCGCCATTTTGTCATCGTCAAGATCGAGGCTCTTGACAATGGCGCATTTGTCAATTTTCATCTTTTTCACCTCCTTTGGCGTACTGAATTCCGGCTTGCGTCAGCGGCAGCATGGATCCGTTACAAATCAGCTGGTCGCCGCCAGGACGCTCGCCTTTATCCAAATAGGCACGTGCCTCATTTGGTGTGTAGATGGCGTTTTGCACTGCGGTCGCCATCGCTTCGAGCTGCGTCTTAAAGTCCGCGCGGAGAATGACCGCCGCGTTGAATTTTGCAAAATACCCGTTTGCGATATCCTCATCGCTCAGAAGCTTGTAGGTGACCTCGTCCTCGTACTGCTTCAAGATGTACAAAAGCGTGTCAATATAAAAAGCAAGCTGCTGCTGCTCTGCGGCGGCGTAGCTTGCTTTTTCGTAGTCGTTAATCTGATTTGGTTTGATTCCAAAGGCGGCGGCGATCTGCAGTGCCGAGTATTTTTTCAGCTCGATAAACTGATTATCAGCGAGCTTCATATTCAGCGGCTGAATGGTTGACCCCGCCGGAATCGGCACAAGGTTTTTGACCGTGTCGACCTTTCCGGTGATATACTCTTCAATCTTTGTGGTATATCGCTTTTCAAGCTCGTCATTCAGGTTGCCGGTATACTGCAAAACGGCTTTTGCGGTAAAGCCGTTCTTGTACATCTCGTTAAGCATCTTCTGCCCGCGCATGTTCCCGCCGAGCGTGGTGCTCAGCTGGTCTCGGACACTTAGGCCGGTGACACCGTCAAACGAGACCGAGGTACGGAAGTGCATAATGCTGTCGTGCGGAATCCTGACGGTCTCTCCGCTTTTCGGATTATGAAAGAGGTACCAAATTGCGCCCTTCTTTCTGTTCCATATACCTTTGTCGTCGCAGTATATCTCCACGCTTTCAGGTGGAAGGCACCACAGGTTTGTGTTCTTGCCCGCTCCCGTTATCCACACATAAGCGTTGCCGTAGTGGTTTCGGTTGATTTCGACCGTCGACCAAAAGTGCGTCGCGGTCATATACGGGTTCGGACGGATTGCAAGCAGACGGTAAAGCTCGTGCTTCTTCGCAGTCTCAATTCCACCGCCGGAAGTCGTGCGCATGATTTTAAACGGCATCTTTCCGATAGCTTCCGACAGAATTTTCAGACAAGCAAAATATGTAGCTTCGCCTAAAGCGTCGCCGTCGTCGCTGATTCCCAAAAAGTCAAGCAGCGCCTGCCGCTCGACCGTCTGCTGGTCGCCTGCACTTTTTCGTTTGAACAAAGGCATTAAGCCCACCCCATTTTCTTCAAATAATCTTCGACCACCGTTTCATAGTCCGGCGTCTCTTCTTTGCTGGATTTTCGATACGCGACATGCGCGTCGATAATAGCGTCGACGACATCGATGCGCGCGTGCCGTGCGTTTACTTCCTTGTCGACTTTTATTTCGCCGAAAGAGTTCTTCGTCTTTTTCGCGTTGACAATAGACCACGACATCAGCGCGTTCCGCTGGTCGTAAAGCACATTTCCGGCTTTGACCTCAAGTGCAAAGTCAACCGTCGTGTCCGAAAGAAAACGCGCCGACTGCTTAACCTCAAGCAACGGCGCGCCGAGCGTATCAAGTTCTTCCAAAAATGCGTCCGCATTGTGCGGGTCATATCCGATGCAGGCGATGTTGATTTCAAACTTTTCCTGCAGTTCTTTCAGATCTGCTACGATTTGCAGATAGTCGTTTTTCAGACCGCCGACCGCTTCGGACGGCGTAAGCAAGCCGGACTTTGCCCACACATCATACGGCGCGGTGTCCGTGATGATATGTTCTTCAAGTCGTTTGGCCGGAATGTAGGAATGTGACCAGACATATATCTTCCCATCGTCAAGCGGAAAGAGCAGCGCAAGCGAGGTCAGATCGCCGCCGCTCGAAAGGTCAAGCCCGGCGAAGCATTTGCGTCCGCGCATATTCTCTATCGTCAGCTCTGTCCGTCCGAGCTTCCACTCGTTCGGCGTGATGTACTGTGTGTCGCCATACTCATACCACAGGTTTTGGCGCTTGGTCATATAATCGGACATTTCAAAGCCGCCCATCTGCTTCGCCGTCTGCGCATCGCGGCGGAGCTGTTCGAGCGCGCTCGGTACTGTCACGAGGTGCGGATTTGCTTTATACCACACGCTCTCGTCAAAAGGGTCATCCTCTTTGTCCAGTGTGTAAATGTCAACAAAAAAGTCGTCGGCTTCCGCCGTGCCGGCAAGTATCTGCAGGCAATAATCGTCCATCTCGCGGCAGAAGCTGTTCAGGCTTTTTCCGCGCGTGGTTATCATAGATATCAAAGCTTCGTCAAGCGAGGCTTGGCCGTTGTACAAAGCCTTGTAAATTCCGTTATCTTTGTGCTGATGAATTTCGTCGACCGAGCAGAAGATCGCGCGGAAACCATCGTCAAGCCCGCTCTCTCTCGACAGCGCTTCAATCGTGCATCCGGTGCGTTTGGCAATGATAAGACTCTTATAGTCCTTGACGTCAAACAGCGCCTGCAGGTCTTTGTCGACCGTTATAAATTTCTGGATTTCTTCCCATGCGATTCTCGCCTGCCGCTTTTTCGTCGCCGCCGTGAAAAGCTTGCCGAAATTATATCCGCCCCAGTTTGCGATGTACGATCCGGTGATTCCGTTTTCAAAGGTCTTGCCGTTCTGTCTTGCAACGGATTTATATTTTCGGCGGATGCGCCGGAAGCCCGTCTCGGCATGCACCCAGCCAAACGGCACGCCCAGGTCAAAGCACTGGAAGTCGTGCAGCCGAACCGGACGCGGCTGCGCGCCCTCGGCAATCGTCAGCATTTCAGCATATCGCAGTATCTTCTCGGACTTCTCCGGACACCAAACAAACGGAAATTCTTTCGTGCCCTGCTTAGCGATCTCGTTCAGGTGCCGTTCGCACGCCATGCGGTGCGTCAGGCAGGACGGCTCCTGCCCGGAGACCACCCGCTCAGCGTGCAAAGTAGCTCTATCCTGCACTCTCATCACCGCGCTCATCCGCGTCGAAAAGGTCGAATTTGTTCGCCGGTTCTTTCGGCTTCTGCGGAATAATAAGCTTGCACCTGCTCGATACGGTCATGCCGAAGTCGGCCGCAAATTGCTGGCAAATTTTGAGGTATTTTGCCTGCAAATTCAGCGTTTTTTCGTACTGCTCAAACGGCATTTCTTTCTTTAACCGCTTGCGGATTTTCTGCAAGGTTTCCTCGGCGATTATGTAGCGCCCGAGCGACTCGGCGTCGATATCAGCATACAATCCGATGTCGGCGAGCTGCCGGGCGATATAATTGAATCTATTTTTTTGTTTCTTCGAGAGACAATCCGGCGGTTCAATTTTTGTGAACGGCGCGGTCACTTCTGCTGCTCGTCTCTCTTCAATTTCGTCCTTCCCGAGGTGCGACTTTCCGTTCAAAACGAGAAGGTCTATCGGCTGTCTTGGCCGCCCTGCCATGCTCTCACTCCTTTGATTTTCATTTTCGGCGTTTTTGCTGCGA